>Ga0247778_1000124_pt1 | contig 135620 bp, 156 predicted proteins | sample UWRJL049202B5_FD_179939 | JGI IMG/M metagenome (GOLD analysis project Ga0247778, IMG submission 179939) | Plant litter microbial communities from Arlington Agricultural Research Station in Wisconsin, United States - UWRJ-L049-202B-5 | ecosystem: Environmental > Terrestrial > Plant litter >... | reverse complement strand
AAAAAAACCTGGGTTTTGGAGGGGCTTTTTAGCGAATAAAATGCGCTGAACGCACGGACTTCTGTCTCCATGTTCGTTAAACCCTGAGCCCTGGTGCCCCTGAATTCTGGGTCTGCGGAACGTGGAAGATGGCCCCGTTTTTCTCCGCCGTCAGCCCATGCTCCACCCGCCTCGTTCCTTGGTATAAAAAACTTGAGATATATAGTTCCAAATATTGCTGTTATTTTGTAGAAGAACTTGTAAAACACGCCGATAGTAATAACCTTTTCCAGTCATCATGAATCGCTTGATTCTTCGAAGTGCTTCCTATATCACGAATGCTGAGAGGAAATGAAAAGATTTTTGATATTGTTAATATGATTCTTCGCTACTGATGTGTGAAAAATTGGAAACATAAGGTGATCCGTTCAAGACTATCCCTCCGAGATCTCTTGGTTCTCTTCTGTATCCACCGACCGACCTGGAACCGCAAGCCACAATGCTAGACAGAAAAGCAAAGCCACCAAAACAAATGGTTGCAGAATCCATATACCCTTCGTATTTGCAATAGCCCCAATGAAGAATGGAAGGACACATCCACCAGCGCTCCCAAGAGCGCAGGAGAATCCAATTGCGGCGACATGGAGGCTCTTTGGCACCAGCTTCGTCTGCATGATGACGGCTTCTGGAAATAATGGACCAAGGAAGAAGCCTAGAATAGGAAGTGCAACGGCTGATACAGTGAAGTCGGCTTTGAGACTGAAGATAAGATGCATGAGAATCGTCATTGCGAGACAGGTAGTGACCACGCCCTTGTCGGTCTTGAACAACGGGATCAGAAACCCGATGACGATACGTCCAAGCGTCAAGCCGCCCCAGTACCCAAATGTTACCATGCTGCCGGAGAAGGGAGACTCTTCCCTTACATCAACAAGAAATGTCAAAATCCAATCTGCGAGACCGATCTCGATGCCAGCATACAGGAAGATGAAAAGGCTAATGAGCCACGTTGAGCTGTTGCCAAGGGCTTGAATTAATGGGCTGCTCCTCTGTACCGCTCCCGAAAGTTCAGAGTTATCCTGGGTTGTATTCGAATCAGTATCGGTGTCTCTTTGGAGCTCCGTGCGATATTTCCGACCCGTTGCGGACCAAAATGCTGCCATCGAAGTGCACAGCTCGATGAAAGCTGCCAAAGCCATTAGATAATAGAAGTGATACCACTGGTAACCATCTTTGGCAATAAATGCAGCAGCTGCCACCGGAGCTAAGGCTGCCCCAATGCCATAGAAACTGTGGAGTGATCCCATAATTCCACTGCTATTCGGCATAGCACCAATCCAAGCGTTCCATCCCGCGTCGACCAGACCGCTACCTAGCCCCGCTAGCATGCAAAGAAAGACGAGTACTGGATATGGAGGATGTTGAGCCGCAAAGACAAAAGCTGTCAAATGCAACCCAGGACCCATGATAGCGATTCCCCGCTGGCCGAGGTGGAAATGTATTGTGCTGTTGGCGAAGGCGGCAATGGTATATCCGAGAACCGGGGATAGTAGTATAAATGATACCGCAAGGTAGTCGGCATGGTAATAGTCCCTGAACTGTAGCAGTAAATCGTTTTGTTAGTTTTAATGCTCTTTTTCTTAAAGTGTTTCACATGGGTTGGGAGTCCGTACCGAGTGAATTAGGACCTGCAAGCAACAAGACATAATTAGCAAATGCCATCGAGTAAAGAAGGTAATCGAGAGATCCATACGCCATATGCTCCATCAATCGCACCGACAACTATGAAGCTGAAGAACGTTGCAGCAATTCGCCACCGGCGGATATTTCGCTCCTCTAATTCCGCCGAGTAGAGTTCTGGTATAATTATATCATCATTCAAACTCTTGGGGGGACCAAAGGTTGCTGAGTCTGCAGTGCTTGCTGATGCTGTCTGTAGGAGAGGAGTGGTAGCGGTTGGTTGGGCTGTTGACATCTTGGAACACTTGGACGGAATTGTATCTCAATCCCAAATGCGTTGAATTGGGACTTCAAGAAAGGCGGTGACTGCATTGAAATTCTTTCAGACTAAAATCCTGGTGAAAGGTAAGGGCTACACTTTCGTGGTCGTACGCTAGTTGATCGGCGGGATCGGAAGGCAGCTCCTGAAAGTGACTCTGATAGGTTTGGAAATTCCACGAGAATGAAGCCACCGGTGGAACTGCTGCAGCTGATGTGAGACAAACCACTTGGATCAGTAGAGTCGTGGTGATCTATCGACTCCTTGCCGTTCTAGCTTTGCTGCACTGACGTGCGTGTTTGTCTTAATCAATTGTCCCCGAGACAATGTTTCTCATCCACCCGGTACCGAGACATTATCTCCCGCCTTCATACACTTTCGACTTTGTTGGCAATCTCGGCTGGATTCAATCCCACCGTATTCTCGGGTCTGCAGAAGGAACAGTCTATCAATGATCGCCGGCTAGTCATTGCCCTTATCGTGGTTGGCAAATAATGATCCGCCTTTCCTCTAGATTTAATTTGTCTCACACGTGCCTTCTTATCCTTTAATTATGTCATAACTGCACATTGCCAATAGTTGTATGTGAGCGCAACTGGCTTGGAGCTTACGGTCAGTAGCGAATGTTTAGTGAAGAATAGGTGAGCTGTCGGGGAAGCGCCACCAATAAAGTTTGAGACTACTGAAGTAGCGTTGAGTGCACTTCATGAGTTCGGTTGATTAGTGGTCACTCCCGCTCCCGACCCAGGATTGGATACTGCCTAGTAACCGAGATCCTACTAGTAGTCTGCAAAGGGGATGAGCATAAGCGTATGAAATTGCGTGCTTGCCTTCGAAACCAAAAATATTGGACAGCGCTGTCAATGCAAGAATGTCGTAGAGATTTTGGAATTTTTTATTTAAACCGGGCTGTCGGGTTGCTGACGTAGGCATAGTCGCCCTCTAAAGAATTCAACTTCAAAATTTCATCAGGAGAAAGCTCGTGACTGATTCAAATGCTCAGATACGTAGGAAGTCCAGATTCAGTTGAGCTTCTGCACATAATCAGACAAGCAAATCGCAAGATTGGAATCGGCAATTGCTTTTGAATAATATTTCCTACTAACACGGCTTACCACGGCGCGCGTTTCCGGCACGAATCAATTTGATAGAAGCTACAGAGACTAGCTCTCTTGATCTGAATCTCCGAGCTAAAGGATATTTCATGGAGTGGGTCAGTTTGTTGACCATCCTCATATTTGATATTCAAACAGTGCATCAGTGTGTGCTCCAGCTGCACCATAGTGCATAGCTCATCACTGTGGATCAAACATGAACTCTGTTTTCGGAAATGGAGCGTCGTTGGTAACACAAGTAGGTGCTTTGAGTTTGGCTTTTCCCCCCCAGCTTCTCTGAGACTAAGGAATAAAACTATGTAACTTGTAGCGGCACGAAGTGCGCTGCTTTGGAAGGGGAGGCCACGTCGACGTTAAATACGCCGTCGCTCCCAGTGACTTGTGGACTGAGCCATCGCCAACGCCCCCCTAATCACTTTCACTTATTCCAAGTTTCAAGATGGGATCCGTTGAGGAAGTCACTCAATCATTCTTTTACCAAAGTGCGTATACGACGACAACTCCCATAGTCTCATCTGCTTCTGGGCTCTATTTAACTCTCGAAAATGGTCAAAAGATTCTTGACTCCACAAGTGGAGCAGCAGTATCCGCAATTGGGCATGGCAATACCCGTGTGAAAGATGCCATTGTTGCTCAACTCGATAAGTTCTCCTATGCCCACCCTGGATATTTCCAGAACAAGCCGGCTATGGACCTTGCAGACTTTCTGGTCCAATCGACCGGTGGTAGATTATCGAGAGCATGCCTCATTGGCTCTGGTAAGTTCCTTTTGAAGTAATTATGGAGTCTTTGTCATCACTGCTAACTATCCATCGTAGGCTCGGAAGCAATGGAGGCTGCCATGAAGCTCGCGAGACAATACCACCTCGAACGTTCCCCTCTGGGCAGCAAACGAGTAAACTTCATCGCACGACGTGGCTCTTGGCATGGATGCACGCTCGGAACCCTCTCCTTGGGAGACTTCAAGCCGCGAAAAGCACTCTTCGAACCTTTACTCCATGACAACGTCTCTCATGTATCGCCATGCCACCCATATCGAGATCTTCGAACTGGCGAGAGCAATGAGCAATATATCGCTAGATTGTTGCAAGAGCTAGAAGATGAATTTCAAAGACTTGGCCCAGATACAGTGGTTGCATTCGTAGTTGAACCGATGGTTGGAACCGTAAGTTTTACTTTTAATGATTCGGTAAGTCAGATGCTAAATGTCAATCAGGCTCTAGGATGTGTCACGGCATTGCCTGGATACTTGCGAGCTGTGAAAGAAGTATGCCAACGTCACGGCGCGCTACTAATATTTGATGAGGTTATGTGTGGGTTGGGACGTACAGGCACTCTTCATAGTTGGGAACAAGAAGTAAGTACACCCACCAAACTCCCGCCGAATTGCCTCGTATTTTCTTGCTATTCTACCCGTTGACATTTTGGGTTATAAATTGTACTGTATGCCAACCATGATCCTGATTTTTGCAGGACGTTGTACCAGACATCCAAGCAGTTGGAAAAGGTCTTGCAGCGGGATACGGAACAATTTCAGCTTTGCTCATCCATGACAGCGTTGTGTCGGGACTGAAAGCCGGCAGTGGATCTTTTCAGCATGGACAAACTTATCAATGCCATCCCTTGAATGCCGTTGCAGCTTTGGAAGTCCAGCGGATCATCAAAGAGGGTAATCTGGTCAAGAACGCTCGGAACGTGGGTGCTTATTTTGGCCAGCTTCTTCAAGAGCGCTTTGCCAATCATCCAAACGTGGGCGATGTCAGGGGTAGGTCTATTCCCATACATTCTAGGATCTTGTAAAATGAGTTGTTAATTGTTTGAGTAGGTCGTGGTCTGTTCTGGTGTGTTGAGTTTGTTGCGAATAAGGCCACAAAGGAGCCTTTCCCTCTGAAACTGAACATCGCGAGACGACTTCGTCTCAGGGGACTCGAGAAAGGCCACGATCTATGTCTGTTTTCAGCCACGGGCTGCGCAGATGGGTGGAATGGAGACCACTTTCTTCTCGCACCGCCGCTTAACATCACTAGAGACGACGCCGAGGAAATCGTCACACGGGCTGGACGGGTGGTTGACAGTGTCTTTGAAGAGCTCATGTAGACGGGTACAGATGCAGATTCTGAGCCGAACGTTGCCATTCAGGGAAAGGACTTTTAATCACTTTGGGTTCCAATTTATTAGACTGCCTCTTAGAATTTTCCTTTTTTTAAAAGTATCAGATTGCACTAATTGACTGAGTTGCTCCCACAATTTCTCTCCAAATATTGGCAAATATTGCTACCTATTAGAAGTAAGGAAACTTGCACGACATTATTTATGTATGATCCACATGCAATGCGGTGATAATGCCTACCTAAAGGTACGTCGGATGGCGCAGAATCAACGAAAGAAAAATGAAATATCTGGCAGAACGCCATTCATAGAAAGTGTCGGCGACCACGGCCCATCTTTTCTTTATGGTCAGAAGTAATGCAGATCTATTGAATGACGCTGACACGTAGTTTCGGCAGACTGTCTCAAAAAGTGGCTTGCTAGGTCCAGCTGAAGGCGCAGATCTTAGCGAATACTTCGCGTCTACTCCGTACTAGTGACCCAGGTGCCATGCATATGCGCCCTGCAGTGAAGATGCAATTTGAAATTTTCGCTCTGCCAGTAGATGATCATGGCGTATTTAGATCAAAAGAATGATGCTTGGCCAGCTTCACGTTGCTCAACACCCCTCAACGGATCGGATGGTAAATTTTACGGACTCCTCAGATTGTAAGAGTTACTTGAAAATATGACTAAGGTCTCATTCCCATCATCATTCAAAACTCTCGGGTCACTGCTAACAGTGGTTAAAGATAACCACTATTCTCTTCGACTGTGACAACACTTTGGTGTTGTCAGAAACACCTGCATTCGAAGCATGCGCTGACCTCACGAATGAAATACTGGCTTCACGAGGAGTCAAAGACCGCTTTTCGGGACCTCAATTGCAGAGAGAATTCGTTGGGCTAAGCTTTCAGAGTATGGTGCGTATAATCTTCAAACTAAGTGCGGGTGCATTTGCTGATGAGTGTCTTCAATAGATGGTTTCTTTGAAGTCAAAATACAACTACGAATACGAGATTTCCGACGTTGAGCTCGAGAAGTATGCGGGGATGGAAGATGATAGGGTTATAGCCAAAATCAAGGAGTCGCTATTCCCGTGCGACGGTGTAGATGCAGAACTCCGGTCGCTGAGCCAGGAACAACAATATCACCTTGCCGTTGTGTCCTCATCCGCACTCAGACGTGTTCTAACTTCTTTGAACAAAGTGGGACACGACAAGTATTTCAAAGAGCATGAAGTGTTCAGCGCGGCTGACTCGCTAACCACCCCGACTTCAAAACCGGATCCCGCTGTCTATCTTCACGCCATGCAAACCCTCGGCAAAATTGCAGCGGAGTGCGTTGCTATCGAGGATAGCAGATCGGGTGCTACAGCTGCACGTGCTGCTCGTATACGGACCATTGGATATACGGGCTGCTATGAGGGCGAGGAACAAAAGAGGATGCATCGAGTTCTTGAAGATGCGGGGTGCATGGTCATAATGAAAGACTGGAGGGAGTTTCGTGCCTGCTTGGCTAAAATAGAAAGTAGCGAGGTATGAGAGGGAGCTAGGTAGCTTTCTCATTCCTAAATGCAGAATGTGGCTTATTTATGCTTGTTCTTGTTTCCGCGGGTTTCGTCAAAACTTGGACTCCTATCTAAGAATGTCATGCGAATTCTTTTTTGTGTCTAGATCGCGTAAAAATATGAATGAACTTAATCTCTCGTTGATTTATTGTACATTTTATGAGTGAAAATCTGAAGGTAGAATTTGAAACAGGAAAGGCGACACATCAAGAGATGATGGTGCCAATCATCTTCCCTGTATGCTTCAGAAGCAGCTTATCTGCATGATAATACTCCCACGGGTCCACTAAGAAAGCAATTTTTGAATTATTGCTCTTGTCTCCTTCCTCATTTGTCGGGGTGGACTTCACATCAGAAATGCGAGCCAGAATATAGACATCGGTGGGAATCGAATCAGCATTCCCTTTCATCTGCTGCATCATTACAGAGAAATCCCGTGCTCTCTGGAACTGAGCAGGGGTGATGGTGAACTGGGCGTGGATATCGCCTCTCGTACTTTTGACATCTATATGGTATGTCGGAGGACTTTTCACCCAGTCCTTCGCGCCGGGAAAGTCTTCCTTGGCGAGAAGCTGAGTGAAAGATGCACCCACGTCTTTGAATTTGAATGAAGGGGTCTCGTTTCCGTTGAAATAAAATCTTGGAAAGTTGGCCCTGGTACGGTATTTGCTGGTCCAGTGTTGTTGCGCATTGTAATTGTTGTTCAGAGTTTCTGTAAGTACCCTGTGCACCTGAAAGTATAGCAATTAGTTTCTAGTGCCAAACTGGTGGGCGTAATCTTATGACAACTTACACACATCTCGCCGGCAGCAGCGACATCCTCATCGGTGCAGGCCATCTCTTGTATTCGCACCCAGCACTTAGAAACCGACTTTTGGAACCCGTTAGACTCAGTTGGTTCCTTTTTAGGCTTTACCACCTTAGGCGCTTTTTGCTTCTGAGTCTTCGATTTTCCATTGAAATTTTTGACCTTGATCTTCTTGGCCTTGACTTTCGTGACCTTGACTCCATTATCATCGCCATCAAAGAGCTTTTTTCTCGCGACAAGTGCCCCCAAAGCGACAACGATTGCAACGGGAAATCCAATAACAGCCCCGACAACTTTCAAAGCTTGAGTTGAACTGAAACCCTTTTTAGGTTCATCCGAAGGATATTCTTGGGCTGCCGATGACTTGGCGGCTGTAGAACCTTTTTCGTCTTTTCGGTCCTCTTCGGGATTATCTTCCTGATCGTTCTCATCCAAATCCGCGAATTTCAGACCTTCGAGGGTAGGGATACCTTTATCCGTAAAGACCTTCGAGACCCGAGCTTCATTGGTTTCCGAGAGCGCGACGTGGAGGCACACTTCGCAGTGTTTGGGGTTCTCAGCCTGCATTCCACAAAAGTTGAAAACTTCGTCGACAACATCCATGACTGACTGCTCTAGACCGCCTTCCGCGGCAACGTAGATTTTTAGAATATCTCCTTCTGGCACCAAAGCGACATGCCCGTTGCCTGATGGTCCTTTGACTACTTTACCCCTGTATGTAACACACCACTGCTGAATCACTTCATCCGCAGTGTACACCTGGAGATTCCGCAGCTGCTTGATCAGTTCTGCACGCTTCTTTCGGTAACACTTTGATGTTGGGAGTAGTCTATTGAAGAAATTATTAGCGGACTCCAATTCAAGAATACAGCATGAAGATTACTAATAGTAGCAAGAAGGAACGTACCGAATGATATAATCGACTCTAGACCTAAAACTCTTCGTAAGTGCCTCATTGAGCTCCACAGTACCTTGGGTCCTTGGCACACTCGTGGCCACCTTGCTTAGGAACCGATCTTTGAGACCCATTTCCCCGAGAACCTGATCCATGGCGCCTAAATCATCAACTTTGATATCAAGCAACGGAACAATGCCCGCAAATATCGCGCGCAGAGGAGTCGTGTCAGCAATAAACCACTCAGCCCCATGCGATGAGGTCTCGAGACCTGACACCTGATGCATTTCTTGTTTCCAGTTTTTTGAGACTGGAAACATGTGAAATGAATGTAGGCGATGAAAGTCCGTGCGATTGGAGGCGGTATCGTCTTTCTCGAGAAGCTTTTCCAGTGTATGGAATAGTGCGGTGACGTGAGCAAGTGAGTCTCCGGGTTCGAAATATTTGGCCTCGTGTATGAAATCTTGTAGAGTGGCATCCTGAACGCCAAGAATTTCGCAGAAAAGACGCTTGTTTGATGGATAGATATCCATGAGACAGGTGAATCTTCTCAGGCTTTGAAGATCCTTCTTGACTAAAGGGTTTTTCCACCGACATCGAGCCAACGAAATCCAAAAATGAGGTGCATCTTTTGAAGCAGGTATATACACCACGCTTTTGCTCGAAAAAAAATTTCTGTGACTGATCAGTAAACAATTCCGAATTGAAAACACGTCACTTACTTGACTGTAGCTTTCTCCTCTGCATAATTGCATCGAAACTGAATTGTGTCGAACAACTTAGCCACCTGAACACTATTATTCGAGCCCTGTAGTCTATCTAAACAGCGAAGATAGAACGATACGTCCACTTTGATCGAAACTCCAAATGTCTCCAACATCTTCCATTTGACATCATCCGGGTCATGGATGTCGACAAATGGCACTCCCTCTTGTGATGCCACGACAAGGTCTCGAGACGGAATAAATGTGGTATCTAGTCGATGCTTCTTTCCATCTTGACAAGTTACGAGCATTGATCTTATCTTCAGCCTCAGAATTTCAGCACTTGTGTTGAACCGGGCCGAGTTGTACTTGAGCATCAATTTATCCCTGGTGCTTTGGCTCATCTGATCTGGCTGTAGATAGCAGGAATATTCTTCCCAATTATCTCGAAGCAGCAGGAGAACATCGGACGACGAGAAGGTTTTGATGATGTATTCGAAATCCTCGGATAAAGTGAATCCTTTCTCTGGGGTAGCTTGTACCAATCTAGGAATGGTAGCAACTTCCATCTTCTCCTCTAGCCATTTAGCCCATATTGAAACATCCGCAACATCTTCCAAGTATAGCTTGTGTATGAAGGGGAACTTCTTGCGATTTGCACGAAAGTATCGAGTGGCCGAATGGACCTTCGATGAGTCTTGATAGAGCTGGCAGCCTTGAACTCGCTGCCTATACTCCGACGTAAACCAAAATCTCTGGAAGGTGGGATTCTTCCAATCATGAGAGAAGAGAAATTTGATCTGAGATGCAAGGTCTCTAACGGGAATAAGCCTGATGTTTTTATCAGAGGTCTCGTGCAGGTCTTGAACGTGTTTTATGATTGGCTCCTGTCGAAGGTCGTCAACTCCTAAAAACTTGTATAGATTCCGTCTTGCGGGATCGGCAGCCGCCTTGGAATCCACCACCAAAATTTTCAAGCCGCCCGGTAGCTTCAAATCGTTTCTATCTGCAGGAAACAGTATTTGGTTACCAGTAGCAGACACCCAGGATCCATCCGCTAAAGGAATGAGTGCCAGATTTCCCAGTTCTGCGAAGTAGTACTCGGATAATCGTACCAATATTCCCGCAAGATGTGAGTGCCAGTCGTCCGGCTTGGCTCGAAATTCTTTATTCGCGTTCTGCATCATGGACGAAAGTTCAGCCATAAAGCTCATCTCTCCCATTTCCATCACACCCAGCTTCTTGAGATACTCGAAATCAGAATCAGAATAACGACCAGAGAGATGGCGATGACTGTTCCAAGATGTAGTTATTACTGGGACTCCTTTATAAATAAACTTCTCCGGGACATAAGTTAAATAGGGTGGAATATTTGGAACCCCTGACTGGGAAATCAGAATAGGTTGCGAAGCTAGCTGCTTTCGTAATTCGATATGAAAAGGTTTAAGAAAGCTCTGTAGCGGCTCCGAGGATGGCAGATACCTAGGCCATAGATACTGAAGCTTCCCTTTGTTGAAATATTTCACACAATTGAGGAATGCGGGAGTCAATGCATTACGAAGTGCGACGTTCCATGCTGACGATTCATCGATGTCTTCTCGGCTCGCAATGAGGAGGAAGTCGGCTTGAATAAGAAACTAGTTTGTTAATAAATGCTGCAGAGTAGACAGAGACTTAACGACACTCACTTCAAATCCGTAATCCCGGATAGGGAGAAAGGCGTATGCTTGCTGCGATTCTCGCTTCGGTTTATGGTCCTCTGTGATTGGAAAGCCGATAATTATTTCCGAAGAAGTTACTCCTTGTCTCTTAGATTCGTTTGGCATATTAGATACTTTGTGACGTTTAACAATATAATCACAGGCGTTGTTGTTCTCCACTAATCGTATAAGATCATTCTTGATCTCCGTACGGAAAAAATTACTACGCCAAGTAGTGCGACCTGGCTCCGAAATCGACACCGTTATCCTCTGGAGTCGGCGTAAGAAAATCAAAAGTCTCGAATCTAAGGAACGGAGTTCATCGATGAGGCCTTTTCGATTGTAGCCCTCAGAGAGTTTGAGATATAATGACGTGTACCCGGGCTTGACTGGAACAGGGAAATCCTCCCAAATGGGCGCGATCATTCCAAGTTGCTGGTTTTTGTCGAATTTGAAAGAATAATTTCCTGAAGATATCCATACGACATCTGCGGCCTTGAAAACAGACTTGAAGCCGATTCCTTTTTCCCCAACGTACCGAGTCGTATTATCACCTCCTTTCTTAGTACTCTGGCCGACTCTGCAGAGTGCTTCCACGTTTCGAGGTGAGAATCCAACTTCGTTGCAATCAACACGAAGGAATTTATCGGAGTATTCAAAGTGAACACTCGGCTGTACTTTGGCATCGTATGAATTATCATCGGCATTTTGAATTAATTCGAGCAAGAAATGAGTTGAGCTTTGATACAATTGTTCCGAAAGGCTAGTCGATTGGATTAGTAGGAGATCCTGGGCATCTTTGAAGAACTCACGTTGTCAAAGCATTCTCTAAATCAAAAACATTGTGGCCGGGTGGGCCATTTTCTGAGAGTCCTTTATCGTGCCGAATTTGGGCAATGTGTACTTTGGCTTCGGCCCGTGACGTCGAGTTCGCCGCCATGACTGGTTCGCGAATGATTTAAATGCAGTGGAAAACAAAATCAAAGAACGAAGAAATATGAAGCGGGAATCTGATCTTGTTAAAGGGAGATGCCCATCAGGTTGTATAAATTCCGCAAATAACAAATGACGATTTGAGACGCTGTCAGGTGATTGATAGGCAGCAGATTAATGGAGCATTTTAAGCCTGAATTCCGTCTAGCTCTGGGGCTTAGATCCATAATAGGTTGTCTACGGGCGTTCTAGGGGGTGTCATGAGGCTCCGCCGGGTCTTAGTATGGTTATAGAGGCGGAGTAGTGCATCATGTGGCTGTCGACCCAAACTATCGCCCCGACGATGACGATTAGTCTACTTTTCAAACACAAACGCGGGTCATAATTTTGAGAGTCAGAGTCACGAAAAGAAGAAACCCGAAAGGCTAGCAAATTATTTTGTAGCTTGAGTGAAAATGCCAAAACTTGAAAGTGTTTGTACTTGGGGACTTACGGATCTGAGCCTGGCGGCCTATATTTTACAGGGAAGGACATCCTCCCGGTGGATAGTTACAACTACTCTCGCTCGACCCCCCACGTATATCAACATCATGGAATCTGAAGTCCGTGCAACTTCCATTTCCGCACAAGACATAATAATCCATCGCCACAGGCACAACCCAGCCACTGATCCCAGAGAATTTTATATCGGCAACCCGCACCCCATTCGATGGCACACCAGTCGGTCCGCCATTAAGGTAATCCTGCTGAATATCTATCCCATAACTCTTGATATTTGAAAGTGTGATGTTCGAGAAAGTCACATTTTCTACGCTGCCGGTGGCGTTGAAGTCCGTCTTGATGCGCAGTCCGTTGGTGGAATTCGTGACTATGGAATTCTCAAATCTAGGTATGTTAGCTAAGGATATTTTTATGAATGTTTGTAGATGCTCACACGATGTTTGAAATATTATGCCCTGGTCCTGACCCACCTCTAGCAATCGAAAGGCCGTGACTTCCAGAACAGAACATGTTACTGACTGTCACGTTGCTAGAATCTGACACTACGACGCAGTCGTCTTGATTCCACACTTTACTGTCTCGCAAGACCAAATTGACGGAATTCCCAATATTGAAGCCATCGGAGTTGTGCGCTGCCGAGAGTCCATTGCTGATATTATTCGGAGCGTCACCGAAGGAGTTGTTCAAGACAACATTCTGCACGGTAGAATTTATCACACCGGCAAGATTGATGCCATGGGACGGGTAATTCTGAATGTAGAGATCCTTCATCATGGAGTCATTTGTGATTTGAACTTTCATGAATTGCCCAGGCCTGTACATCCCATCAGTACATTGGATATCCAACTATTGGTAGCAGACTTACTTAGGACGTCCCCCATTTGAACCAAGTCCATCCCAATATTGCTCCCCGCCTCCATCGATAATTGACCCTGGAGTACCTTGAATTGTCACATTGCTACCAGCGATCTGAATTGGTCTGAATTGCGAGCTATTGGTGAAACCAAAAGTCGTGGTGCCAGAGAAAGTAACCGTGGATCCGACTTTCAGTTCGGTGAGAACTATCGCGCTGCTAGCTGGGGCATGAATGTTATCCAATGTAATAGATGTGCATGCTGCTACTGCGGGAGAGATTTGAGACCATGTTGTGCAGAGACATGGTGTGGAGGCAGAAACCGTCGCAAGTCTAGGAATGGAACTAGTCTTTGGAGATAAATCTTCTCCTCGAGCAGCTGAAATATAGCAGAGCGCAAGGAAAAAGAACATGACATGTAACATCATTAATACCGGTTTCAAAAATTCATCAAGTGACGACGGATACGGCGAACATGGGGGTCCGCAATCGTGGCGTTGGTTGGTAAGGGGAGAAAGGAAAATTACCCAATCAACGATTCCTACCACTCAATGCGCTGCGGAAGAGGCTTGAAGTACAAGTATTTGTACCTGCAGCTCCAGCATGCAAATTTAGATTTTTCTGGAAGTAGCTCGAGCGAAGCCTCATTGGTACAACATTGTAAGGAAAATGCGGGGTGCGGGGCGACGGACTAAATTTATCCACCATTGGCAGCTTCGCTGAAGCTCGAGGGGAAAATACAGTATAATTCCCTAGTATATATATATAAAGGTACCTTACACCGGATTTGGAGAGTAATCATTTGAATTGAAAAGAAAATTATATTCTGAAAGATACTTGCATGGCAGCTTGCCCGGCAAAGAGATGCCCCATAACACCGCCCAACCTATTTGTGCCAGTCACCATATGATCTACTCCTTTCAACCTCAATATATTGATAACTTCATTTTCCTCTCGCAGAAATATTCGAGCCTGCTCACCACGCACCCCATCCCACCATTCCCCTTCCCCTCAATTATGAAACACAACATGCACCCTCTCCCCCCTCAAAGCCCTCCTCTCAATCCCCCTAATCGTCTTCTCCCTCACCCTCCCCGTCCCAAAATGCCTCGCAACAGCCTGCCTCGTAACATACTTAAACCCAAAACTCCTCCCCCCATAAATAAACTTCTTGCCAATCCACTCCCTCAAATACGCATGCAATTCCTTTTTCTCCGGTCCAGGATCACGCATATCGAGGCGCGCAATGCGGATTCCGTGTCTGCGGCGATAAAGCTTGTAGATGGTGTGGGGATGGGTGCAGGTTAGACTTAGGCAGGTTGCCGAGATGAGAGGGAGGTGGGTGATTATTTGGGTGAGGAGTTCGGGTGGGAGGGAGGTGAGGTGGGCTGGTGGCGTGTTAGTTTAGTTGTTTGTGTTGAAGTGAGGGGAGGGTGGGGAGATACCGCGCTGTGAGGAGGCTTCTGCTGTGTGTGGTGCCATGGTATTTGCTGTCAACGAGATGGATTTTCAATGCTGAATGTTTTAGGAAACACGCCTGAAGAAGGCTCAGAATGGTGAGTGATTCTTTTGTTTTGAGGGATTGGAAGATGTGCAGATCTGGGGAGCTACTTCAAAGAGAAGAGTACCCACGAGTCGTGGCTTCCTCATCTTGTATGCCCAGGTAGTATCAAGAAGAGCGACCTCAAGTATCTTGGAACAGGCAAAGTGACAAAACTATGTATATTCTCAACTAGGTAACTATCCAACACATTTTCCAAAAGCAATCGCGAACTAGCCAAACAAGTTTTTGTACATATCTCCCCTCAAAACAGTGACTGACACCCTTCAAAATCGCAAAGAATGCCGTAAAATAATAATAAATCCTCCCCAAAGGCTCTGTGATGTACTCGCAATTTAAGCACCATTAGCAGCAGCCCCACCAACATCACCACCACCGTTGCCACCATCATCAGCCGCAGCAGGACCCTCCGTCAAAGCCTTCTGCTTCTTCGCCCATCCATGTGGTCGACGCTTCCTGTTCGCACCACCACCATACCAAACTCTGTTTCCCATCTCAAAGCCCTTCTTTCCCTCCGCCCGAGACTTATCATACGCAGCCCACGAACGATAGCTCTTGAAGTGTTTCTTCTCATCCTGCCATCTCTGTCTCTTTGCTTTGTTCTTCTCCTTCTCATCCTCTCTCCTAGCCAACGCTTCGGCAGTATAGAACTTGTAGAAGTGGGTGAAGCCTTGGTAGGTACGGTCTGGTCCCATCCAGTCATTGAGGAGGTGGTGGAGTTGCTTGGAAGGCTTGTTCTTGTTTTTAAAGCCGACGCAGATGTCGAGACGGACGTCCTTGGGATGTGGGTAGAGCTCCTTCATGACGGGGTAGGCTTGCTTGACGGCTAGTGCGAGACAGACTGCGGCACAGGGCTTCATCTCTTTCATGATTAGGAAGAAGACCTCGTTGGGCAATTCGGTGATGTGTCCTTTCGGATGGTTGCGTTCTGTTCATATGTTAGCCTGGGGCATAGTGAATGGAAGGAAGTCAAAGATCTCTGCATACTCGTTACTGTGGACTCAACTGGAGTGATATCCTTAACCTCTTTTGTATCCTCGCCCTGGGCAGTGGCTTCAGCTGAAGTGGTATCCTCGACCTTGGCTGCGCCAAAAATTGAAGTCGTGGAAATAACCTCAGTGGATTGAATTGGAATTGTCAAGTCAACTAATCTTGTGCATTAGTTGGAGTTGTACATTGAATCAGACTTATGAACTCACCTGACTTCTCAGATTCATTTGTAGCAGCAGCAGCTTGTTCCTGCATAGCAGAGGGAACGAACGAGATAAAGAGTTTGTTACCATCAATTCCCTTGGTCTTGGGTCGCTTGCGAGGGTGTTCAAGATTATGAGCAGCATCATCGATGCAGCAGCCACGCTTCTGAGAACCTCGAAGCAACTCGTGTATGGGAGTAACAAGGCTATCGGTGACCTTTGCTCCGAGGAATTGCTTCTTGCGAGCGTGCTCAAGATCGTGTGCTGTATTGGCATCGTCGTCGATGCAGAGGCGTTTGTTGTGGTGAGAGTCGACTTCCATAGCGGAAGGAAGGTGTTGGGGGGACCTGGGAGTCATGGTGCAATAAGTGCAAAGTGTGCAGTGTGTGCAAAGAGTTGTATGAGTTGTTGGTGTTGTTGGTGTTGAGTGTCAAGTCGTGTGCTTGAAAAGTGTAGACTTGTAGACGGACGAGGAAAGAGTCGAGCTCGAGGGCAAGATGAGGGGCTTTTATAGAATTTTCGGTGATGCGGATCATGCAGCTAATGGGTCTAAGGAGATGTATTGTTCGTATAAAAAGTCGTTCGGTCGATCAAAATAGGATTAGTGCGAAGCTTTTGGGAAAGAAGACGCGGGTTCATTTACTTTGGATTAGATGCAGTGTGAATTGCGGAATACCACGGAAACCCTACAGTAGGGAAATTATAGGCTTTTAGGGCCGTGTTTTATGTGTAGGTCGGCATTTGTAGTTGACAATGCGTCTATAGTGGAAGGCACTGTATCACAACACGTTCACAATACACTGTTGGGTTATCTACTTTTGAAGTCCTCATATCTGGGTGGCTGCCATATTTTGGAAAGATAGCTGCCGACTGCATATTGTTCGTATAATGTGAAGTCATAGGCTGGCCCATCCACGTATGAATATAGCCAGTAAGATTGCAAAGGCTCCACAATCAAACAGATGACGGCAGGCATCAAAGTCGAGCGAATGGGCTGACTTTTCGCATCTCGGAATTTCCAGCACCTATGAGATTCACGTTTCCATGTTTTGTGTGTGCACGCACCCTCTCGAAAAAAAAAATCCTGAACAAGTAATCCTAGATCTCAAAAAGTCCTTCTATGAGTGGAGTCTGACTATTCGGCGGGTTCATGCCTGTATAGACTGCGCTTGGTTGCTAATACTGCGCGAGATAGAACTATTCCTTCCATTGCCTTCTTCCTCGGACGTCACTTGGGCATAGGCGCCATCCCCCAAGATTTCTATATGGTCATCCGGAAAAGCTCACAAGCATGCTGAATTTAATGTGAATTAGAACTCGAGGAAGTTCCAAAAAATTACACGTGTCTTGAAGCATTGTAGCAAATATCGGAGCATTTCAGTGGCGCTGATTCAGGGCAAGAGGTTATCACGAGGAAGTAGCACGTAGGACAGCTGATCCGGCAGCATAATCCATTATTACTGACTTGAAAAACTTGAGAACGTTGTGTATGGCGAGCATTGACCTCTAATTGATTGATTCTCTAGATGTGAAAAAGAAGGACAACTTTGCAGAATACTACATCTACGTTCTCAGCGACACATAATTCCCGATTCTCAAAGTCTACTTTTCACTTTCCTTCATACTCCAAGTTAGACCATGTTCTGAAATATCTCATTCAAAGGAAATCTTACAATTCTGCATCCAGTGCCCTGTTCAACCACTCATGTGCCTGCTGCCAAACCGGCTCACATTTCTGTTCTCGCCTCTTCCTCTTCGCCGCCGTCTGTCCAAAGTGATGAGTGAACCCGTGCGAAGTACCCTTCACCAACGTCCACTTATACGTTCCCTTCTCAAAATCTGCCTCCTGGTCCTCCACATCTTGCAATCCAGCGAAATCATGAATCATATCCTGAGCTTCCAGCCTAAGCATATCCCACTGCGCACCGATAACGTAAATCCACGGCGGGAGATCCTCTGTTTTTGCATAGCAAGGGCTGAGTATGGGATTACGACGATTGACCCCCGAAGCGACATAAGCCCAGTCAAACCACCAACTCATGGATTCCAGAATATCCTTCGGTGCTCCCTTGTAAGGACGAGTCTCCAACTTCACATCCGGAGGATGACTGAAATCAACCGTCGGATAGAAAATCAAAGCCGCCTTAACCCGACCCTTCAATTCTGGCAGCTGACTAGCAGTAAGCGCCAGATTGCCACCTGCGCTGAAGCCTCCGATGGCGATCTTGCTCGTGTCAATAGGCAACTCGGAGTCCTTAAGTACAGCATCGGCCAGAGCAGCGACGTCGTAAACGGGCGTGGGAAACGTGGAAATGGGCGCTTTGTAGTAGTTTAGAGACACGACTAGCATTCCAGTGCGCTTAGCCCACATGGTACAGAACTCGTCATCACTTTGCGGATCGCCCACCACGAAGCCGCCGCCATGGATACTCAGGTAAAGTGGTAGCAAGTCTCCAGACTTGTAGTCCGGAGGAAAGAAGATGCGCGTTTGTAGACCTGGTCGACATGGGTAGTACTTGATGAGTGTAGGATGTTGTGAGGCTGGTGGGGGATGAAGACGTCTGGCCAATGCGTACGAGACATAGGCTGCGCTTTTGAGGACCCATAGCCGGATGAAACAGTTCAACCGGTGGGAGAAAGGCAAGAGGATTTTGAGCTGCTCCCCACCGCTCTCTTTTGCGATGGCTACCAGGGTTTTTGGCATCTTGGAAGCGCGATGGAAGTTGGAATTCGGGATGAGAATTCAGGCCGAGGTTCGAGATCTGGACAAGTGTTAAAGTGGGGCTTACTGTGAGACCCCTGCTTTGCTGTGCCGCCAACGGGCAGCTGAGTACCGGGAATTTATTTTTGGGCCTCGTCATGGCAGAATGTTCGACACCAGCATCACTTGAAAAAAGATGTGCTAAAGAACGTGGGAGGACAAGTTTCGAGATGTACCTCTCACAAGCGAGCTTGGGATGTTTAAAAGGGGGGTTCTAGCGCCGACGGGCTGTGCCGCGATAGTTGGCCGCTAAATCCAGTGGCTTGAGCGCCAAAAGTGCCCTGTGGTACGGCGCAGCAGAGCCTGAAGTTCACTCCTCTGCCGGAACTTGGGGATTGCAACAAGGACTTGAAATGCTTACGGCTTGTATTAGGCTTTGTATGGGCACTTCCTACACTGATATTACCTTGACCACTAACTCGTACAGATGCAGTGTTCTGATTTTCAATGTCCCACTAAGCTTCGGACCACCTTCTTCGACTTCTTTGAGCACCCCCCTTCCCACAAATCACCAATGCGCAAACTAATATTGCCATAATTGTCTCAGACAAACCCAGCCACAACGACTCTAACGACATCAGTAGCTGGAGACAGCCTTGGCTCGAAGCCTCGCACCATAAGTCCACATGGTGAAAGGTGCTACAATCAAAATGGGTAGACTAGCAAACGCCAAAAGAGTGTTACCCCAACCATACCCCAGCGCTCGATACATACTCGGCGTGAACAGCGGAAACAAAAACGCAGTCAAACTCCTCAAAAACTGCATAGCTGCCAAAGCGCTGCTCGTGTGGTCGACGTAAGCATCAATGACATACGCCTGCAAGGGCATACCAGCGATCTGTGTTCCGAACATGGCAATGAAAATCCCAATGTCTACGGCAATCCAATGGACCTGGTAATGAGCTGTCCATGCATAGATGAGAAAGCCGATGGGAACAAGAGGTGCACCAACATATGTAAGCGGAATGCGGAATTCAGGCACATGCTCAGCCCGCTCCGGAGATCGAGTCGTCATGTACCGGAATAATCGATCCATGAGAGGCCCACCGAGTTGTGACCCCGCCATCGAACCAAGAGCGACTGCGATATAGTGCAGTCCACTTATTTCGACGGTTTGGCCATATTTGTCGGTCCATAGAGCTGAGAAGCTCGACAGGACGATATAAATAAGACCGTAGTCGAAAGCTGATATGATGGCTGTCACCTGAATAATTGGGTGAAAAGCAAGAAGGCGGAGCGGCCGGGTAAGGGTCTTGACGATCATGGAGGAGAATCTTGACTGATTTGAATGCAAACGTTCTCGGAGAGTCTGGTACCGTGGGTCTCCAGTCTCACGTCTGAGTCGTTTCGCTTCTTGCTGTAGTATATAAGGGCCGTAGGTCTCTTTGAAGGTCACATGTGAGACGACGATCATGACGGCTTGGAATATTGAAGTTGACCAGAACATCCATCTCCAAGTTGTTCGGCCGGCCATGAATCCGCCAATGATGGGACCTTGATGTTCCGTTAGCAATGAGACATATGGTTTGATAGTCAGGATGAATACTCACCAACAGCAACACCAAGCAATGGAATGAGGAGATATATCCCAAGTGAGCGCCCACGTTGCTCAGGCCTCCATACATCTCCCAAGACCCCACCACCGAGTGCATAAATAGCACTTGCACCAAAACCCGCGAAAAATCTCGCAGCAATAAGCAATCCTTTCGTATTCGCAAAACCACAAGCAATGTTCCACACCAGGAACCACACATTCGAAGCATCAAGGATACACTTGCGGCCGTAGATCTCCGACAGAGGCCCAATAAGCAACGGCCCAAAGGCAGTGGACAGTTGATATATAGACAACGCCATAGCAGCTTCCGTCGAATTCATGTTGAGCTCTTTGGAAATCAGGGGTAAGGCTGGAGCCATGATGGTGGATACCATGATGCGGTTGAATCCAGTGGCAGACAAGACATCCGTCACAGCCCACTTGCGGCTTGTGGGCCAATTGAGCGGATTCCTGTTATCTGGATCCGAGAGAGAAAATGCAACGAGAAATGGATCGTCTTCTTTAACGAGGGTTGTCGGTCCGCTTGGCGGGATCGTTTGCGCCATCTCGATGTCGATCTCCGGCGTCGTGACTGCGGATTTATCGTGTGTAGTAGACGCCATACTGATAATAGAACTTTCCGTATTTGGCAGATGCTGACTAGATCTTCAAAATCTCTGCGGGTAGAAGTAGGTCTCTATATACTGCTATTGTCGCCGAACTCGGGACAGCTCCCTTGACAAAGACATTTCACAAGAAATGCACCACTTTTATCAGATCATCAGATTAGGCAGGCAGTTGATCTAATCAGATGCAAAGTTCCAATAGAAAGTCCTCGCTTGTCTAGTCCATATCCACAATTGCCCCTATCCCAGTTGCCCCGCCCGAGTGAGTCAAAGCTAACCCCACTTTCACGTACAGGCCTCCAATCACCTAGGTAATTTCATCCACTTCAAATGGAGCTCATGTCGGAGTTCGGAGCTCGATGCTATTTCCAGTCAGACCAAAGTTCCGTCGGGTCAAATTGCGGCCGGCTCAAAAGTGGAAGCGTTTCACGAGACACAAACAGCGGCACTACTTATTGCGGATTTTGAGTATTCTACTCGGCGTGGCACATTCAAAATTAGTGCCGTGTTTTCTCTCCACCAGGAGAGAGTCAGAATGTTGTCCATATTGATGTATTACGTAAATGCTCCTTTCAACTTCTATCATCTCGACCCAACATCTTGAGGCTCAAATAATTAGTCTTGCCTGTAAAAATCCTTGAACACATACAGACCCAACCACCTATCAAATGTCCTGTCCAAACCAATCCACGAACCGAGCATCTCTGCTAAACAATGTCTACTCAACGCACATTTCTCCCATATCAGGCTGCAATGCTGAGCATATGTGTATTTGTTCTCTGAGCAAGGACAGTCGGTGATATAGTAGCCATATCTGGTGAGGGGTACGGCGCCATGAATCTCCCGGTGTATACCGTAAAGCTTTTTGCAGGTAAGCCCTAGACAGGTAGAGCTTGCGGGGCCGAGATGTTCGAAGATTGCGATTTGAAGCTCAGCGGGCAACGCTGTCAAGTCAGATGGTCCAGATGTAACTTTTTCTTGAGTGTAATGTTAGAACATTATATCTCAATTTGTAGTAAACCTACCTTCAGTTCTTTCCTTTGCTACTGGTTCTATTGTTCCCCTTGGAGGCATCATTGCTGTAGCCCAGGCTGCCTTCATGATCCAGGTTTGTCTGAAAGTCAAGGTGAAGTATCTGAACAGGGTACTTGGCTGAATTTCTAAGGCTAATAGTGACTAAAGGTCGTGTTTATATAAGCTCTTGGGTTGCTAGCATAAGTGCGAGGTGAATACTTTGAAGTTCCTGCCAAGTGCGCGCTGGAGGGAGGTATTTCGAAGATTTACTTAGATGATGTCGTTAGCTAAGTTTAGAAAGACGCTTCGCATTCACTCTATGCTAGTGCGGCGCTAGGTAGTCTTACGAGCAAGATCAAACAAATTAAAGTGTTCAGGAAACCGCTTCTCAACACTGCTTTCAATCCAACTTTTTCGACTCCAGCACTTTGTCTCCCTCCTTCCAAACGGAAGCATATCTCTCTCCTACAATGGGAAACGCTCAGTCAGTACCAGAGCGCCCAATCAAGAATGAGGCCATGAACTCCACGCTTTCCGGAATGAAGGCTGCCAAGAACGCCATCGATAGTAAGCAAGCCCCAAAGCATAATCCATGTCCTACTTCGTCCATCAGAAATAGCACTTTAAAATATCCTCTTAATACCCCACATTCTGAATTTCTAGCGCCGGAGAATCACTCACACGAAATGAGACATTATTACATCCCATTGTGTAGTCTATATAGCGTTCAGAAAATGCATGATTGCCGCATAACAGAACTTGGAATATACACTGACTCCGATTACTTCTAGTGGGAAAGTCTGAGCTAGCAGTCAATCTCCTAACCACGATTATCGACACCGCTCAAGTCCCCCTGAAGTCAAACCCTGGCGTTGTCGACGAGGAAGCCACTCGAGCTACCATCTCAGCAATGACAGTCGCCCGCAGATCCATCAAACTCGGCAAGAACTCACTGGCCACAGATCTGATCAACGAAGAGATCAAAACCGTTGAATCTGCCATGAACTTGAAGTCCTTCGGCGTCGTCACCGAAACCTCCAAAGCCATTTTAGCGGCAATTGAAGCTGCTCATCACGCCGTCAACGGTAACCCACCTCTCCACTCATTTTACCTTCAACATGAAACTAATTTCTATGGTGGGTAAATACGACGAAGCAGCCACCATCATCGCCAAGTTCCTCGACAACGCCAAACTCCCTACCGATACAGATGACTTCCTCCACGCAGCCGCAGAACACCAAGCTCGCTGCCGCAAACACCCTCAACGTATCATGTACCTCAGTCAGACATTGACGATGTATGAACATGTCTCGGTTCTTCGTCTGGATCATAAGTTGATTATGGGATTGTTGAAGGCGTGCTCGGATGATTTGTATGAGGCGAAGGAAGCGGCTGGCGTTAAGAGTAGTGATATTTGATGAGGGAACAGGGAAAAAGAGGCTGAGACCGTCGGAGGGCTGATGGAGTAGATGATATGCCAGCTTCGATGGACTTTTGGAAATCCAAGTTGAATAGGGTACGATTCACAAAGAGGATGTTTTTCTTGGCTGTTCCGAAAGAGGGCTTATTCTACCGCTACAGAAACCATTTGCGGTGATTTACCCCGCCAACTATACCAACAGTCAAGAGGTCCGAAATCTCCCCTGCCCTCGCCTCTCAATTAATTATATCTCAACCCCAATTCCATCCTCCTCTCCCGCTGTCTATTAAGTCTATGAAATACCTGCGCCATCGTAAAACAGCCCCTAGGACCATACCTTCCCTCCACCCAATCTATCTCCAGCTGTCTAACCTCAAGTGCTCTCGCTCTAGGTAACATTATCGGGGGCCCTGTGATTCCACCCTTCGAAAAGAAAACCCAGCCCGGTGGGAAAAACTTCCATATTAGCACATAAAGTTGCGGATAAGCAGTACCGTCCGATTGAACACCAGGTGAACTGTGCCATAGAGGGACCATGCCGTGCTGGTCTCGGTGTAGGTCGTATCCAAGTCTGCAGGTTAGGCCTAGGCAGACGGATGTAACGTGGTCGTCTATCAGATGCTCGAAGATGAGGACGTGGATTTCGGGGGTTAGGGTCATGAATGTTGGAGGTGGAGGGGTGGCTGTGGCAATGTCAATGTATTGTACGAAGAAAGTTCTAATATGTCGACGTACCAAGGGAGGTGGTTACCACTGATTCAGTAACCTCGCTCATGCTGATGCTGAATGCAATGTTCAAGGCGTGATGGGACAATAGGATAGGCTCTCGATGTTGGATCTGTAGGTCGTTTTCTTCTTGACTCTGTATGTTTCAATTTGGATGGCTGATCCGACTGTTATTGGGGAGCAGACCTATCATATATATACCCCAAGACTGCTGATTCGCTTACTCTAAGATAAGTAACACGGTCCTAGTCAATCGTGAGTTGACTGTTTCCCTATTGACAGACTAGCCACTATGCCCCGGCGGTTGGGCAGAAGTACTTGAGTAGAACATGAAATTAGAGTAACAAGCCATTATTCAATGACTAAAGGAGTTACCATTGGTCATGCTTTAAGAAAATGTATACAAGAGTGGTATACCACAACGTCCAGAGTCTCTGAAACATTCTCCCCGACTCGCACTTCAAGTCTATCTATCTCGGTCCATAATTCCCCTTTGCATCAATTTATAGTAACTCAACGAAAACTCCTCATTGCACTTCAATCTGAAGGCCTCCTCCCTCCGCTCCCTCGCTGCATCGGTAAGAAATTTACAGCACTGGTAATCGTACTCATAATGTCCCGGAAAGAACTGGTAAATGAACCACGCCAGCGAATGGGGTCTACCATTGGTATCGACGTCGTATGTGTCCAAAGGAACGCTGCCGTGGAGCGCCCAGTGATGCGCATATAGTGTTCTGCACGTCAAGCCGAGGCACGTTGATAGCACTTTGCGTCCTTTCAGGAGCGCGAAGATCATGAGAAGAAGCTCGTTAGGAAGCCTGTCGAGGGCAGCGGCAGGATTCGATGGCGATCTGTTGGGGGGTGGTTGGGAGGGTGCACTGGTTGCTGATTGAGTCTTGTAAATGTCTGTCAGCAGATGAGACTATATTGCAGATGAAGGCGAAATACTGGTGCAAGGAGCTGGCCCTGGGGTTGATGCGAAGTTTGCAGACGCCGACGTGTGAGCGAGGATGGGTGCACAGTTTCAGTATTTGCTTGCGCATCAGCAAGGGCGTGACGACGGGTACGGGGTGGCATTTCTTTCTGCTGTAAAGAGAGAGGACCTATTTTGGGGGATTGAGATGCAAATAAAGAGACTCGAATGATGGAAATGCAGTGATTTGAAGTGACGTGAAGTGGACGTCCTGTCTCAATCCGCATTTCTGTCAATCTAGTTACAGCCGCCAGAAAGGAGCAACTCAATCCACAGAAGAGGAAAGAACGATGCTCTCATTTAATCTTCCTTCATGTCAAACCTCTAGCTCCAAACAAACAAGTTTTCCAGGCAACATTCTTCAACCCTCAATTTCTACGTCGTGAAAGCCAGAACTTTACATTGGGGTGCCTCATACGTTCATATGGTGCATACCTCTCTCTTCGAAGCCGGATCTCCATGTCTCTTTGATTCCTAGCATTCATCCTTTCGATGGTTCGCGTCTTGGTGAGGAATAGACCTTCTATGTGATCGTACGAAAGCTCTGAAGGCATCCAGGAGCAGAGCAACTCATGCAGGCCCGAGCACTCCACCATACAGATGCAAATCCGGCCGCAGCCATTCTCCCGCATATGAACGTGACCACGGAGTTTGAAATGCATGAGATAGAATTTGTGGCAGGTGAGACCGAGACATGTTGAAGTGACGGGATCGAGTAGGTCGAAAATCTTTAGGTGGATTTCGGGAGGAAGGGTAGCCAAGGTAAGTGGGCTTGAGCTCGACTGGGCTATGGAAAGAACGATCAGCCGGGGTCAGAGTCAAACCAAGAAGAGACTTACAATTTGAGGACAAGGCAGGAGCTGTTACGGGAGGCTCAGATATAGCCACGTCGGCAACTGCGATGGAAGGCTCGATAGGCTCCATTTCTGGAAGAAGTCGGTGCGCAGTTTTGAAGCTTTGAAGTAGGGTCGAGGAATGGTCGAACGAGGGGAAAATGTCTTCAAAAGTTGAAGAGAAAAGTGAATAACGTGGGCTGAGGAGGCAGAAGTCAGCTTGGTTATATGAATACCATAGAAAGCTCAATAATATATCACTAGCTTTCGTGCAAGTACTGTAAGAGCACTTTTCTCATGCTACAACTAGGGACAAGATTTGAGGTAACCTCAATATACCGAGCGCCTGCCCGTACTCACTCCTTCAAAATCAAGAAAAATCAAGAATCCGCCAGCCCTCCTTCTCCAAGCGCTCCCGCTCCTTTTCAGCCATCAATTCATCTACCTCAGCCTTCAAGACTCTGTCCGCATATTCCCAATCTTTATTCTCCAAGCGATCCATCTCCCTCTTAGCCACCAAAACTTGAAATTCACCCTTCCAAGCATCCTCTGCGTAATCCCAAGCACGATTCAATTCCTTCACAGCTCGACTCCGACGATGAATCGGAATGAACTTTCTCACACGCCACTCAAAATAATAATCTTCAGGGAACCAATCCGCAAGATATTGATACAGAAACTCCTTATGACCGCATTCTTTGCGAAGCTCGGTGCCGGCGTGGATGCATGGTATGTAGAAATTCAGATCCACCTTCATGTTGGAGTGATGCGCCTCACAGATAGCGTAGAAGCGTTTGCATGTCAATGCCAGACAGAGAGATGTAGCGACATCCTCTGATAGGATATCGAAGAGGAGATGGTGAATTGCGGGGGGCATGGTAATGAGACTTGGTGGGCCGGGTGGTGAATCGGGACTAATTTCGAAAAGAGGACAACGCGCTGGTCTTGGGGCTGTCTCGACAGCAGACTTCGTATTTTTGTAGCCTGTAGAGGTCTCTGGGGTCCGGTTATCAATGCGAGTTTTCTCTGACAATTCTGATTAGTATTAGCAAGTGCAACGCAGCTCGTAGGGGCTGGAGAAGTGGCTTTACCACTGATGCCCTCCTTCACGTTGACCTCTAGGGAGGACAAAACTAGTGTGAAAGGATGGCTCTGTTTGTTCAGCCGCTTTTTCGCAAGAAAGCAAGGCATGGTGTCAAAAGTTTAAAGTAGTTTTGGAGTTCAATTTAGAAGGGCATTTGCTCAGTTTGACACAGTTCAAGTCGAAATAAAGACTAGGTTCCAGGGATCTAGACCACCATGTCCGCATCGCGTCATTTCTCATACAAGGCGTATTCAATCCCTTCCTGTCAAGATCTTCAATTCTTGCCCTTTCCGTGTATTTACATGTGCGTACGTTGTTTTACGTACCCGAAGGGGTTGACTTCATGGGGATTGGGTGCAGATACGCCTCAGCGTGCAAGAGCTTAGTGAGGAACTGATACTATTGCCTCGAACTTTGTCTGACATTTCAGTCCCATAAATAGTCCAAATTGATACAAAATCTCGACCCTAGACTACTGCCTTCTAGCACCGCCAGCAATACTTCCCACTGTCCTCCGCAATCTATTTCTTACAAGCCGCAATATCATCATCCGAATCATCCTCCATGTATCCAAGGAGCCTATCTCCATACACCTTCTTCCAAATCGCCGATAAAGATGCCTCGTTATACTTACTAACCTGAAGTGATTTCACGTTTTCCAGCTTGTCTTGTACCCTCATGTCCCTGAGCTCAATTCTCCTCTCCAGCGTAACCCATTTGCCAATCTTGTAGGAGTAGAAGGTGTTCTTTGGGAAGAAATGGGTGATACAATGCATCATTTCTACCGGGTCAGATAGCTGCGATATGTACTCGTCGGTGGAAATATCGGTTGGTCTATCGTCGAGGTCTTGGATGCTGAGCTTGCCGTGGCGTGACCAGTGGAGTTTGTAGAAAGTTTTGCAGGTTAGACCGAGCCGGAGAGAGGTCAGTCGCTCGTTCTTCAATATGTCGAATAATCTTCGGTGGACTTTAGGAGGGAGCGTGAGAAGTGTTGTTGGGATTGCTGTACATACTTGAGTCAGCTTTGAACACCGCATTACTGAAGTGGACTACTTACTTGGATTCGAAGCCTCGCGTATAATAAATCCAACCCGAGGGGCTGAAGCCTTCCGCTTCTTCACCTGCTGCATTTCTATGTCATCCCTAACATTTGCGGTGACCTGCTCAGGCGCCCACAAATCCTCTACATGCTCTCCAGCAGTATCGAAATCTCCATCTTGTTCGTCGCACCATTCCCCGTCGTCATTCTGTAGTTCTTGCTTGTCTTTAAAGTAGATAGAAAGCGCGCCCAGAAACTTCAAAGTTACTTCCGCTTCCTCATCAAGAATTGTTTGGACCGAGCGAGCTACTGACGCCTGGAAATCTGAGTGGCCGGTTGATCCGCAGAATTTGCAGAAATCTGGAGAGGGTAGCAACGATGGCTTCGTCTTTATCGGCATCTCAAGCTTCAGTTCTCGACGAGACGGCATGGTTGCGTAAAAATTTCGAGGGGGTTCTGGGTTGTTGGAGTGTTGAAATTCTTTGGACCTGGTGGACCTCGACATATGGGATTGAAGAGGGGCTTGCTTAATTTAGACTGGGGTGGATCAACACCTCTTTGGAGTATTCAATGGCAAGTAGGGCTCTTAGGCCATCACACATGAGGAACTAGGCACGTCACAAGGGGAGAAAGGATTTGGCAACTCGTATGGAAAGCTACCCAATAAGATAGGCTCCATCGAAGCTCATTAGCTGATACATAGTGCGGTAAACCAAAACATAATCGATGCCGTTGCACGAAATGCCACAGAGGAATTGTCAATTATCTCCAGATATCCAACAGAAGATAAGACCAATGTGATATAACAACCAATAACTACCACTTGTCAGTTCCATAGCTGTGATCAATTTCCCCCGCCTTCTTCAACTCTTTCATTTCCTTGATCCTTACAAACTTCACGCAATGGTGACCCCAAACCTGATATACCCGCTGATGTTTCATCTGGCGTCCTTTACATAGCTGATGCTTATGAAAAGCTTGAATCTTGCGGGCATTTGGACGGTGGGGTAGTCATGACTGGAATTTGATGTTCCTGGTTGAAAGGGTTCTGACAGGACAGGAGCTGGAGATATAAGGCCACATAATTTCGTACCAACACAAAGTCATATAGCCGCTCAGTGATACCTCGCGAGTTCACCACTATCTCACGACTCTTCTCAAGACTTCTGGCGACCAAAGTTTACAGAGGTGTACCCTTTCGAGGGTGAATTCACCAGAGTCAAGTCGTTCGTACGGAGATCGCACAAGAACTGTTTCCTCCCTGGAAGAGGTATCCTGGGTTTTGCTATTTGCTTTTCCCGCGAGCTTTTGTTTGGCTTTCTTGAAAGGCGCTTTTGCTTTCTGGGGAACTTTCCTCATCCCCTGTCCAAATTCACCGAAGCGCAGGGCCCATTCAAATTTTGCGATAGAATCCTTCCCAATCTGCCAGGGGCCATTCAAGACAGGTATCTGCTGGGATCGCTGGAATATGTGATTTGAGTTCGCGAGCTCATATCCGGCGTGGTGCATCCAAAGGTAAAGTAAGATAGGAAGCTGCGACCGGTGACCAAATTGTCTGAACTCCGGCAGTCGCTCTTTGCAGTCACCTAAGCAATCGCAAGGGTAAACAGTGTTGAAGGGGATGGACCCGTGGAATGCTCGATGCATGGCATAGAATTTCTTGCAGGTCAGCCCAAGGCAAGCTGAAAAGTCTGAACGGAGGTTCTCGAAAATAATGAGTTGTAGTTCGGTGGGCAGAGTGGTGATTTGCAGAAGAGACACTCGCTGTTGCCCTGAACAATGGTTAGCCTAATCCGGCTTTGCAAAATAAAAGATTTCATTTCTTACCTTGCAGAGGTGGGTGCACAGTCTTCCGCGGTGTTAGGCTCTGCATTCCGATGTCGTTTATGGCACCTTGTCGTTGTGCGATGCTTAACCGGAAATCAGTTAAAGGAGAAAGGGTGTCCAGGAACGAATGAGCAGGTACTTTTCCTTTATCGATATTCCATGGAGTCGCTAAAGCACTGTGAATGTCAGCACCAACCTTTGGACGTATTGAATCACTTGAAGTCAATTTGAATCATCGATTACGTTCCGGTTATCTGAAACAAAATTCAGAAAGACTATTAAACATACCATGAGTCCGCGGTGAGAACCTTCAAGTTCATTCTACATCTTTCCTTCCGGTATCTTGGAGATTCCATGCAGCGACGATCTCTTCTTGATTAATGTTCCCCTCCTTACGTTAAATACATACCGCGGCCCCATCCACTGCTGCAGGAAATGATAAAGCAGTAACCATTCCCATACTTTTGGGTCGGAAATTATATAGCCATCGTTTCTGTGAGATATTAGCCACAACCGCAGCCTAAGAGCAAGCTTCAGCACGCACATGTTGATTTTCACCTTCCCATGCAAGGACCAATGCAAACAGTAAAATCTTCTGCAAGTGAGACCGAACAGAACCGAGTTGGGTGGACGAAGAAAATGGAAGATGCGAAGCAAGATTTCGGTCGGAAATGTCGTGATATTCAAGTTCGCTGCTGCAAGAAGACGGGTATTCGCAGATGAGAGTCCCGATATAGGCCCTGGAGATACAATTGAACTGTCTGGCAATTGAAGAGATTTGCGAATTCGTTCGAGATTTTGATTCAGCGCCTGAGAAGTCGCGGGGATGTCTTCAATCTTTACGTCTTTCGGGGCCTTGTTCCTCCTCTTGGCATATGCCTCTTTGAACGTTAATAACTTCATTCTTTCAAGATAGTGGAAGATGTAAACATTTGGCGGTGCTTTCTATTCATGGCGATCGAGTATATAAATCGTCATGAGTCATTCAGTTCGCCGCATAAACGGGCTGACTCATATCTTCAGGGGGTCAGCTTCTCATCGCTTAACATCCCCTTACAGGATGTAGGCTGAAAGCCCCCAGGAGAAGCATAACCAGCATGGAGTACTTCGAGCGCCATAGCATGACTTCCAGACTCATGATTCTGAAGCGTACATATAAACTCAAAATGCGCCATTCAGTATATAACACTCCCATCCGGCCAGCTTCATTCCTCCGCCTGAGACCCCGCATGCGGCATGACATAGGCGAAGATACCAAGGAGTTTCGACCAGAGAGGTGGCTTGAAGCATCTTTCGAAGAGACCAAAAACATGGAGCGCGCCTTCTTTTCGGCGAGCGTAGTCTTTTGCTGTCACCAGATCTCAATATTATCGCCCATGCCACTTGCTAACGAGACGTCATTAAAGGTGGGATTTGGCTCCAGAGCCTGTATTAGGAAGAACATCTCTGTCACGGAGATCGGAAAGGTCGTTCCCCAGATCTTCAGACGCCTCGACATAAAATGGGCTTCAGATTCTCCAGAACGGAAAACAAACACAGCGTGGTTCTGGAAACAGACAGAGATTATTGTGAAAATGACCTCGCGACAGAAATATTAGGAAATGAACGTGATGACATGACGGGTCCAAAGTATTTAGTTTTAGTAGTCCTACTCAAACCAATATCTGAAATTTTCATACATAAAATCTCGTGATAGCCCAGACTGCGAACACCAAGGCGAGCTGAAATATTGAATGAAGGGCTCGCGGGTCGAGGAAGGGGTGGTTTACCCCATCGTCAAATCGGAGCACCCAGGAGTCGTGGCTGTCCCATCTTACAAATGCAGCACACATCCATACTATACCTTCCTCAAATCCTAGACTAACCTACCTGCAGTATATACAAGACTTGTAGGACGGCACAAGTAAGGCTGAAATCTTTTCTACTCCGACGAAGTGCTTATTTTTGCCAGGAGAAAAGCAACCGCCCAAATTTTCAAGGCTCCTCAATCTACCGACCTCCCTCCATTTTGAGATATTCAGTCGTCTAGACCCCGTCACATCGACTTGCCTAGGCCTTACCTGTCGGAAACTATGGGCTGTCCACTTGCGCCTTCAAAGAGGATTGGTGAGAATGTGGCACAGTACAGAAGGCAATACAACAAAGACAGAAAAGGGGCACTATTTGTGTGAGCTGTTGCACGGATGGATGATGAACGCTGGTTACTCGTGTTACCTTGCCCTCTCGTTTGCCGTCATCTTTGAATTTGATTGTCTGCGTCTACCTCCAAATCCGTGTATTGGATGTTTTTTGATAAGGGTCCTTTCCAGAGAAGTGTGGAGGTTGAAACTCCCATACCCGCAAGTTCGTGCCTTGCCTAAATTTCTTAAAATGTTTCATGAACTTGAGATGGAACAGCAATTGGAGGAATTCTGGGACTGCCCAGGAGCAAGTTGAGGAACTGGCCGTTGAATAACCAATCACTGATTTCCCACTGTCCTTCGTTGTATCTGCTGATGTTGGTTCAAAATCTGTATGCATTGGCCAAATTAATTAGTTATTCAACGCTGCGTTTATTGTATCGCCCGTGATTATTGTTACGAAACGCTCGCGTGAGGAAGCTTTGCAAGTTGAAGAGCTATAATCCAAAAATGGTCTATTTCTTTTCATCAACAGCCGCTACAAGCCCGTTAAACAGAGGTGAGAAGCTATGCCAATATTCATCTTTGACCCCCACACTCGTTACAAAGAACCAGTCTACCATTCCCTCCAGCTGCTTAGCCACACATTTCAAGAAGCTATCTGTCAAATTTGGCAACGTATGCAGCATTATTGCCATCTCCGATTTTGGACGACCCGATGCGCCTGGAAACTGCGTTAGGGCATCGGAACTCGTTCGATCGATCCAAATGTCAAAGGTATTTTCAAAGACAACAGTGATATCCGAGAGATTCATGTAGTTCCATACTCTATCTGGAAGAGCGCCAGGATTGTGTACTAGGCTCGTCAGTTGCCAGCTCTCTGTCAGTTCTGAGGCCAATTTACCAATCAGTTGCTCTCCTAGCCCTTCTGCACCCTTCACTTCAGCCTGAGCTCTGGCCAAATAATCGTACTTGCGCCAGTCATATGCCCCTGGAGTTTCATCAAAGAAAATTCCATTCACAGCCATGCGGGAATCATTCAAGATGGTTGTCCAATGCGCATAGGTCTCGATCTCGATGATCACTTCATCAATTGGCTTGTTGGTGTAATTTGTAGCAACGTACCCGAGGGTATTGATGTTGGGATACTTCTTCAGGTTTGGCATTTCGGCGAGGTAGGGGGCTTCGGGAAGAGTGCCATTGACACAGGGACCAGAACAGGGGTTAAGGATGACGGTGAAATTGACGGTTGGGTGGGACTGGGCGCTGGAAAACCTTTAATGGTAATTGGGAGGCAGTGAAAGTGAAGTTGACTTACGCTGTATAGAGTGGGTCCCAGACTCCGGGCCAGGGATAAATGTACAGTGGAACAAGTAGGGACATCGTGGGACAGAAGTTCAGAAGCTAGCAATCACTAGAAGACAAAGAACGATGAGGACGCCGGGCAGAATTTGAGGAGGAGAGGAGATTTTAACAGAGATGCGCACTAATTGTCATTACACTGTACTCCTAGGCGTCATTAATATCGGGCGTACGTTGCGACTCCAAATCCATGGTAACTCGGTAACTCAAGTCATTGGAACACGCGTCTTGATTGGAATTACTACTAAAAATACTTCAGATTAGGTTGCAGTAATGTTAACCATCCATGACGCAGCGCCATCAAATTAGTAACGTTGCTCGGAATATGGTTCCGACGGAAACTTCCAATTAGGCTAAGCAGAGTCTTCTGTGAGAGGTGTTGCGAAACTTTCGAATTGCCTAAAAGTATGGAAATCACGTGTCCAAACCAAGATTAATTTCTTCGATGGCTATCAAGCTACACACGGGATTCACTTTGAGAAACACAAATGTGAATAGCAAATCAACTCCAATGTTCATGTCGGAGGGTGGCTACCTAGTTGCGAATCAGTGTGTCAAAATTGATGAGGAGGAAGTGGGTGACTCCTTGAAATACCCGGTTAAACGTCTAAATATTTTCAATGGTTTGAACAAGAACAGTCTCTGCGCTCGAATATCCCGCTGATGTCAAAAATAATTTGGAAAGGGGGGAGGGTCACGTGGATTTGGTTCATCGCGCTATCATTGAGTGAATCATCTCGTGAAACTGTCGGGAAAACTCTTGATAGATTTTTCGAACATAAAAAGGAATCTTCAAAAACATGCCACCAGTCATTACCACAACATCATCTCAAGCAAGATGTCGAACTCTCCTGCTGACGTTCTCTCGACATCCCTGAGCTTCGACAACCAGGAGGGTACAAATATCGGATCCATCATCGACGCATGGGCTCCGTCGATCTTTGGAAGTCCAACACCCCCTCAGAGCAAGAGCGGATATAAGCGCAAATCGTCGACTTTCTCGAGCTTAGGAGGCAAGGAACAAGATGCATCTGCCAGCAAGCGCCTCTCTATCCAGAGGCCAACGTGCCTCCTCAGTCTTCCCGTCGAGCTCAAGATCAAAATCATCAAGTTTTCGGATCCGAATTCCTCCGTGTGCCTCGGTCTTACCTGCAAAGAGCTCTATGAAATCCACTGGGAAGAACATGAAATCGTTCCGCTTACCGAGTATCACAACGGATTTTGGATACACGAGCTATTGGCATCATGGGCGTCACCACTGGTCGCTCGAGTTATAAGGACACGTAGAATCATGAAGGTTATCTTTCAAAACCAGGAATCCGACGAGAGTAAAGGAAAAGACTTTTGGAGGGCTTGACTTGGGAGAGCAGGAAAGGGCATACAAGAATTGGGGACTGGGGAGGGTCATTCGGGGATGGGCGTCTATACCGCGGCCGTGTAGACATTTGTTGGATTCTGACTGCCAAAGAAATATCAATCGGAGTATACATGACAAAGGTAGTTCGTGGAAGGAACCTCCAGTCTCTGAATAGGCCAAATTCTTTAGCGCCCTGTAGTTTTGGAAATACGAATCACTGCTCTCGAACGCCTGTTACTTTCTTCCACCTAAGAAGAATGTTCTCACGGACATAGCCTGAATATTATTTTAGAAACAAATGCATGGACTTCCTTAATGTGTATTTCTTGTCCCTGGCTCACGATAAAGAATTTCGAAGTTCAAAAGAATGTAGACTCTGCTACCAAGAGGTGAATTTTCGTCGAACGATCCAGATCACTTGACGCGTGACTGGCGAGGCTGTCTATGATCTGATGTTGCAGGTATCAGCTCCGAATTCTACAAGTCTGGTAAACACAGGTTGACCAAATAATATCAGAAGGCAAATTCATACCTCAAAGACTCGCCACGGTACATTTCTAGCTGCTACTATGCCATGGCACCCGCCGAACCTCCTAGCTAGTCACCTCGCCTCTACAACTCATTCAGCACCTACAATCACGACACTTCCCACCGAAGTGAAACTACAAATAGTTTGGTTTCTCACAAAAGCAGAATCTACCTGTTTGGGACTCTCATGCAATTCGTCTACGCTCTACACTGGGAACGCCACGGCAAAGTTTAGCTCGGACTCACTCAATGCAACGAGGAGAAAGAAGTTCCGTACAGGCGATTGCAGTCATGGTTTCTCCCTAGGAATCCATGTTTATACGGCATTGTGCCCTACCCGGACGTGCCCAGTGTTGCCACCCTTGGCGTCAAGTTTGTTAACAAGGCTGCTGAGGAAGAACTTCAGTGGATGATGAATGAAGCGCAGGCTGAGAGATGGAAAATGCTGAGCTACAAGCCAGTCTTTAGATTTAAAGCACTTCTCACCAACCTTTATGTCAATTCATAGCCTAACATCATTTTGTAGGGGTGTTGAGATTAGCACCGAGCAGATACTGAGAGCAAGGTGGATGTGGTTCGATAACTACTTTAGCTTGCTGTTGCAAGGGGGATTCAAGAATGCTTCTTAGCACTTAGCACAAAGCATCAATCGGGACTGTGATGCAAGCATCTAGGACCCCATTGGAATCTTGGAAGATCACATGTCTTGACGAATCTGGCAATTCATGCCGTGCGGGTGACATTGACACACATTGGATATTCAATAAAACGGGAGTGGCTTATAAGTTGGTCTTCATGTCTTCTCCCTTCTTGCGATTGCATGAAATTCCTGTGATTGAACGAGAGCAGGATTGAACCTTTCCATCCTTTCTTCCTTACTCAGGTCATCTATCTGCGAACAAACATTATGCCAAGATCTTCCTCGCTCGCCACACCTCTCACGGTACAGACTTTACCAACAGAAATCCACTTACTGATATTTGATCAGTTACACGTCATAACATCAACATGTCTCGGCCTCACCTGCAAAACCTTCTACAATATACATTTCAACCTTCACGGCAAAGTCCCCCTGGACATGGAGGACACGAGACTCGCCTTTCCTCCAGACGGAATAGCCCTCACGACTTTACTCGAAAGATGGATGCTTCCTAGATACACCCATAGAATCTTTCTTCAGCCATATCTGAAGTCGGCTCTGTGGAAATTCATCACGAAAGATCAACTCGAAGCTGGTGGGGGATTGAATTCTAAAGCTTTTTGGTGGGATATTGCGAAACGGTGGATAGTCTAATCCCAAAAGTATTAGGGTGTAGGACGCGATGGATTATGATCGTGGTTGGAGACAGCGATTTCGGATTAGGAGCTCGGCAGGGACGAATCTACGTATGTGCGCGGGTAGGAGATCAAATCAGAATTGAATGTAACTTTTCGCGCATGGATTTATGAAGACCAGAGTCAATTCTATCTGTCATCTCGGTTTTTTCTTCACGTATAAATGGTTATGATGCGGCTAAATATGCTTGTCATGTGTGTTCGGATGAATAGGGGGGCGTTAGCGTCAGAGCCCTGGAGTTTGTGGGCCCCACGTGATAGCGTAAAATATTTGGGGCATCAACACCTAGAAAGTTCACGCGCTCCCTGTATCGGATATCTAGTTTCAAGACTATCGAATTTTAATTTAGCTGCTATACCCGCAATCCTTCGCCGGGAACTACGGAGCTTCCCGAGCGCAAAGACATAGAAGCTCGAGGTACTGAAACGCATCAAACCAACAGTCGAGGCTCGCAAGGAACTCATGAAAATGAAAAACAACTCTAATATTAAGAGGGAGCTTCAAGCCGGCGACTAGCTCGCTTTGGTCCCCGGCTTCATGCGGGATTTTGACGGTATGATCAATCTGCGGACCATGCAATCTGTGCGAGCCTTTAAAGAAGTGAACTCGGGGGCTTTTGACTAGCGTGACGGAGGTACGTAAGATGCAACGGGGAAACAAACTGATTGTGTGGAGTTGTTAGGGGATCAAGGATTGGGCGTTTCATGCAGGGAAAATAAAGTTGGTGCTAGCGGTGGCTATGAAACCTTATGCGGGGGAGGGGCCCCCCCTGGTGGACAGAAAAAGCGGCATTAATTTTGAACGTGCCACACCGAGTGAACATTCAAAATCCGCAATGATTAGTGCTGCTTTGTCTGTCTACCGCGAGAGGGGATAGCTCTCCAAGCCTCTCGAGTCTAACGAGAACACTCCTGAAAGCGGGAGGCCGAGCACAATTCTCTTTTCGGAATGCGATGGCTTCGGATCCCGGAAACTTCCACCATTCCTCGAGCATAATCCCTGCTTACTTCGGATTTTCGGATTCAGAAAAGGGACTTAGACTTCTACTGGATTCAAGGCCTCATGATGCCGCGTAGCATAAAAGTTTCAATCCATCTTGGCAGCAGGCCAGGGAGAAGGTCACAAAGTGGGTCGTCGGCTCGCCAGGTACATTTAATAGAACATTTCGTCTGTTTTCAGGACGGTGAGTATCACAGCAATTGCTGGCTTTTGGCCCTGCCGTCTTTAAAGACCGCAGAAAATGTCTTCGGAAAAGTTCAGCCAAGATTACAGGCCGAACCAATGCAGTGTTTATCTGATTGCTTCCGACGGGAGAACACTGGAACTTCCAATCCCATCCAATTCTACAAAAGATCCTTTAAGATGGCCTTCTCTCAAACGATTTCTGGCGCTGGCTGCCATGTCTTTGTTCACGGTGATCGGCTTAGTAGCAGTGCAAGGTACCAGTCTTCTATTGCCTGCTTTGGAGAAAGAGTATGCTGCTGAGGTAGGTCAAATTGTCGCTTGAATGAATAAGATACTAATAAGCAACCGGTAGAACATCAAGCCATTGCGAATCGATATGCTCTCATCAATTCCCACCACATTTTGGGGAATCGGTGCTGCGACATGGGTACCGCTCTCGCTGGCTATCGGCCGGAGACCTGTGTTTCTTCTCTGCACCATTATCCTCACGGGATCCATGTTCATGGCTGCAATTTCTCGGGGTTTTTACGTACATCTAGGAGCGCGCTGTCTTCAAGGCCTTGCAGGCGCTATCTCTCCAAGTACTGTAAGTGAAAGATTAGCCCTGACGTAGGAGTACATTGAGCTGACCGGTGGCAGATGATATTATCGGTAATCGAGATGACTTTCATCCACGAACGTCCATTATATATCGCCATGTTCTGGTGTCTCACAACCGTTGTGTCCAATATCGCCCTGGTGTTCACGCAATATATTATCGCTATTGATGGGTCATGGAGGACATTCTATTGGGTGTGGCTAGGTCCATCTGCCCTCAGTATTCTGCTAGCACTCGTGTGGCTTCCAGAGACATATTTCACTCGGCCTCCAAGGGCTTTTGATGGACGTGTTATATCTCAGTCGTCAAGCGGCAAAGTCACGATATACTCCACATGGGAAGAAGTGCCCGGAGGAAAACCTTTGCCTGATACGCCGCAGTCTGAGATACAAAGCATTGGCTCAAGGCTCAAGAACATTATATTCTGGAATCAAACGACAACAGGAGGATGGCCGGCTGTATTTGCATTTCCTACACAACTTCTAATCTGCATTTTCAATCCACTAATTCTGTGGGTATTTGTTCTCAACGCTTTTGTAATCGGATCGATGGTTGTCACTTGTGCGACATACGCGGAGACTCTCACGGCTCCACCTTACAATTTATCGTTCCGGAACATCTGCCTGGCGAAACTCAGTCCTGCTGCTGGGGCGCTATTAGCATTCCTCACATCTGGCTTGTTCACGAACTCAATCGTCCGCTCTCTCGCTAAACATAATCGAGGAATCAGAGAGCCAGAGCACTACCTTCCGTCGTTCATTCTCCCAGTCATCATGTGCACCGCAAGCCTCGCCCTATTTGGAGTCGCTACCCAAAGGCAATGGGACTCGCATTGGATTCTTATCTTCGTTGGTCTCAACTACTTTAGCGCCGTCTCCATCTTCGTTTCCGGCATACTGTGGGTCACTGAAGCCTTCCCACGCTGGGCTGGCCCTGCCATTGTGGTAGTCGGTGCTGGAGGCTACGGATTGAGTTTTGCTGTCAGCTTAGCGATCCAACCATGGATAAATTCTCAGGGACTTGGAATGGCCTACATTGAGTTGGCTATTTTAACATTGGCGATAGGACTTGTGGGATTTCCTGTGAACTACTGGGGTAAGCAATGTAGAGAATACATCTACATCAGATGGGCTCATGAGGAAGCGCCGTAGGCGTTAGTACTCGCTCGTGATTTTCGAAGCTTGTGTTGAGGAGTATGGTGCATTGATAGCTTGGTATAGAATTTTTAGAAAGTAATTCCGACAGGGATAAATGCCGAGAGAAGGAAATAAATGGGGTACGATGTCACGGATATAGACCTCTTACTTCTCATAATTTACGAAAAAGCAAAATTTATATTTTCTAGAACATTCCTTCAGTTAAATTTCCAAGTTCTAACGTTCAAGATGAACATGATACCTCCCGAGCGCTAGGAGCCATACACATAGTAGCGCTGAAATGTGCGGCTCGATCTTGTAGATGGGAACCGGTACGCTTTCTCGATTTCTATGCATAAGATGGATGTTCTTCAAATCAATCGCGGCTTACAGTTACCGAAAATTGGCAGCCTCAAATCACATCATTTATCTCAGACTCGTGCGATGCGGCATAATACGCCCATCTCAGCCACGTCCAATGTGATTGGCTTAAGCGACTCTGCTGCGATTATTGAGAACGGGATCTCTTTTTGGAGGTACTAGTTGAGCCTAGCGAGCGCCCCTTTTGGCGACGATCATGGGACAATTGCTTACTTTTTCGTAAGCTGGACTAATGCAGAGTAGTTCAACCTACAGCGTCCAAAGCTGAACAGCCTTCAGATGAACACCAGAAGAATTTCGATTCGACCGATGTCTAGGCCTAGAGGCGCCGCACAAAACAAATCCGGGCGTATATATAATCCCTTTCTATACGCAGAGTTTCAGATCACCACAAGTTTAGAGAGTCTGGGCTCGTTGTGATACCGGGAGCTTGTCCCGCACTTATTATTGTACACCGGGTGGAAGATTGCAAGTACATTTCATATACAGTTTTCGATACCCCGCGTCGTTCTTGAAGTTTTGCAAACCGACCTGAAAACTTGTGCCTCTCGAATCTAATTTCTTGTTGCTTTAAATTCCTTTCACAGCTTCACAATGCGCTTTGACGCCGCCATATTCTTCTTTGGCCCTTTAGTTTCTGCTTTGGCATTTGTTGGTCCAAACCCTACTTCGGCTCTTGAAAATCGCCGTCTCAACCCACGAGGCTGGAGCCCTCGACCCACAGAAGCCCCAGAGTTCAAGGAACTGGTTAGAAGGCAGTCATCTGCAGGCACCTCAACTTTGATCGAGGCCCCGGATTCCGTGTGTGGATATAAGTTCGGAATATCCAGTAAGTCCTAACTGATTGACTCGCGCCTACCGCAGCTAAATATTATCCTAGACAGTCCGCTCGCTATATGTGGAACCTCAAGATGTGGATTCGCCACAACTCCATTAGGCTACGGATCGGTCTATTGCTTTAGTTCTACTTTCACCCAGGCGAGAAGTTGGACATATTGCTATGGTGGAAGTTCCGCTTCCAGCTGTTTGTTGAATTCTTCCTGCAAATCGAACTCCCTCGTTGCGATTTGGTATGTTCTTGCAAATCCTTCGTCGCTCACGTTTTATTTACAATCAACTATAGCACGGGCACTCAGTCCCTATGTAATGGAGGATATTTTGTCGGACTTGGAGTCGATGCTATCTGGTGTGATAGCACAGCATTCCCAGGCACGGTAACAATCTCAACAACCTACGTCGGTCAAATCGGTAGGGTACTTTCCACAGTCGGCTTTTTGCCGCCATCTACAACTTCTAGGTCGACAACCACTTCGAATACCATTCCATCATCGAGTTCTACGTCCATTCCAACTTCAAGTTCCCCCCTCAGTTCAAGCAGGCCTATCTCGTCTTCAACGTCAACGCAGTCCACGTCTGCATCCTCCTCGTCTCTTTCGAGATCAGCCACAACATCACCAACAGTCTCTCCCACCGCCGCCCCTGTGACCGTCACTCCAGTTGGCCCAATAGTAGGAGGAGCGATTGGGGGTCTCGCGCTGCTATCTGCAATTGCATTCGGGATTTTCTTCTTTCTCCGTCAACGGAAGCGTAAGAATGAAGAGACAATTCCTGAAATTTCGGGCCCACCAGGCCCTGCTGCCCAAGCAAATGCCCAAGGCAACAACATACAACCACAGTATCCATCCGAGAAGTATGCTGCTACAACGCAAACTACTTTTATCCCGCCTGGTTCCACATCCGCGAAGCCAGAGCAACAATTCCAGTACCAGCAGCAGCCACCTCAACCGCAGTATCAGCAAACTTCTCCTGTGACCCAGCCGTATCATTCTTATCAGCCCGTGGCGCAACAGCAAACATCGGGTCATCAAGCTCAGCAATATTATCTGCAAGATGCCCCGACTCAATCCCATCACAATGCCGTTCAGCCTCAACCAGCTTCTCATGAACTATCAGACACGAATCGCGGATCAATCATATCAGCAGTATCTGCCCCTGGAAGCCCAGCGCCGCCATACACGGGCACGATTCCAACAGTTCCTGAAGTGCCGGGCCAAGCGAGCCACCAAGCCCGACCCATTCCAGATCGTTATGAGATGCCGAGCGCTCATTAGTGTGTTTTGAGTTTTGATCTTTCGGAGTAATTAGTACGCTTGTGTGGGTTTAAATAAGCTGTAATTGAAAGAGATTTGATGCGGATCCATCGTGCTAAAGGGAGATGATGATGACCATTATAACCATGTTGTATGCTGTCCCAGAATCAAAGATGTCGAGGCAACGGTCCTTAGCCGCTCATTTAGTCAGGCGAAATGTAAAATACATTCAAGCCAAGATTCCATTAGAAATTCTATCTCTTGTAGGGGTGAATGCTCTTTGATTTCCTGCGTGTATCTCCCGAGACGCCTACATCGATGCGTGTTCTTGAAAATCACACCGTCAGCAACGGACTTTGGAGCTCGTGCATTGAACCATCCTGGTTCTACACAACGATGGCAGGTAAGTATTGCTCTCCTTCAAGCTAAATATCAGTAGCTGACAAGCCCTTACATCCAGCCAACGAAAAATTTAAACCATCTCTCCCAACTCTGGCCTCCGAGCTCATCACTAGCATCTGCAAATACCTCGGATACTCCGACGCCGTCATGCTCTCTTTAACATGCAAGTCACTTTACGGATACCACTTCGAGGCCAAAGAGCGACTACAGCCAGTAACTTGGCAGATCGATGATACTTATGACGGCGCTACTCTGGCAAATAACTGCCACCTCAGGGAATGCCTCAAGAAATGGATTCCGCAAGAAATTGTGTACAACCCTTTCGTTGGCAAATTCACTTCTTGGAGGAGGCTTTTGGAGTCGTTGAATCAGGATCGAGACGCTTGCATGTTGGCCGCTGGTCCTGTCAGCACAAAGGTGGCCGGGGAATGGGTTGGAAGGGGTGTTGCTAGGGAATACAGTGCAGCTGCAAAAGCGCGGAATAGATACAAAGAAGGGAAGAAGCCATACTACACTCCAAATTACTAGGTATGGAGTCCACCACAAGCACATCAGAATAAGGAAGATTGTTGAGAGGTTAACGGGACCATTGTTGCATGGTACGAAAGATAACTTTTATGTGCTTTTATTTGCGGAGCGAAATCCCACAGACTGTCTCGCGTGAGAAGTTACTAGAGTCAGGTGAATTTCAGTTGCACAATACAGACGTCCTGACCGACTTCCACTTCTTCTTTCTTAACCAATCGTGATATCCATCGCAATTAAAAAGACAACCCAAAACCCTCATAAATACTTGATTGTCTCAGGAGTCGGTAACAGAAGCCCGAGAATCGATTTCCCCTTGAAACTAACAGCATGCTAGATATCCTCTACGATGCCGCCCATCTTCGTAACATTATCACGCGAGCTTCATCTCGACATTTTCGAGCTCCTTGACAGCGATACATCAATTTGCTTAGGTCTGGCTTGCAAGTCTTTTTACATCGTTCACGACGAAGTACAGAAGCGTCTCAACAGGAATCTATTATGCCAGCGTCGTGGTCCATTTCAGCCATCCAGTAACCTTCCGAGTCTTCTGGCTTCGTGGATGGGGCCTGATCTAATATACGAATACCCTTACACATACAATTTCGGCACACAGGAAAAACTGAGATAACTGAAGATGGAATGGATGGACTGGCTTTCCAAATGGAAGAGAACATGGGGCAGTCCGTTGTACATGAGCTGGATTATTTTGGTGCACTTTCCCTACTCTGGCTGGAGCGACGAGACAGGAGGCAGCGTCCGCCTATTTATGCTTCGGCCCAGAAGAGTTCTTATGCAAACATTACAATATCCGATGGTACCCGTACCCGTAGGATTATTCTCCCGCGTTATGAGGAACTCGGATGCATTATGGCGCGAGGACAATCCCCCTCCTTACCAACGTTGAGTCCATTAGTCTAAGAGATCACTCTTGTATGTCACATTCAGTAGAAATGCCAAATTCTTATCGTTTGACTTATGGGCTCGTGATGGCAGTCAATGAGATCCGTCTACGCAAATAATACCGTGGCCCCTTAACCCACGCCCCTAAGTTGTGGTTGGCCCATACCCGAGAGAGGGTCACTGTATAACTTGACTCCTCAACATCGCCTGGAATATTGAATTATCGACATCTGAAAACATCAAGTTTGCGATTTGACTATTACTCAAGAGACAATAGTATGGCAGTTGCACGGCAGTACTTGGACTTCGCTTTCCGGATCTCGGATGAGAAATCGCCTCCCGGCGAAGCTAAGCTAGGGGCAGCTGCTACTCCTCCGCCGGTGACAGGTAAAACTGATCTTTGGCAGATTGACGCTTTCTGAGCCATGCTAATCATATCCAGGCTCCAAGCTACTTTGTTTCCTGACTCGCCTGCCACCTGAGCTGAAAGTTGAAATCTTCAGGTGGCTCGATCCAGCAACCTCCATCTGCCTCGGCCTCGCCAGCAAAGAGATGTACGCTTTCCACCGACGACTTCGACCATATCCGATTCCTTTGCTTTGTGTCGTCTACCACCAAGGAGCCGTCCAATACTTGACCACGCTCTTGTACACTTGGTTCGGGCCAGATTGGATTATGCGTGTGAAGGAGAGCAGGCGCTACAATACCAAAGCTATCACTCTCACTAGGATGCCGGCATGGGTGAAAGGAGCACTTGAGAAGGAAGATTGGGATGAGAAGCGGGGATGGTGCTATACTGAGGTTGACATGGACCATTGGAATGTCATGAACTAGGTTCAAAAGTCGACGGATGTCAGTCAGGGCGGAGGTTACGCAAGTCTGTACGAGAAATGATTCTGCGGGCAGTGGATCTTTGCGTAAATGTAACAATAGTCTTGGGCTCTGTTTATGATGAGTAGCTACCGTTTGTATCGCTTGCTACCTGCATCATGTAAGTTCCATAGACCTGGGATAGGAGGGGCAATAAACCTCAATAGCTTGGGGGTGAATTGAAATCGCAGATGAATCTGGCCTTTGGCACATAAAATTGTGAATATTTCCTCCCATGAGTCACGTCATTTCATAATTTCCACGTGAACTGGTACTTTCCATTTCTTTGTTAGGAATCTCAACCAACTTGTCACCTAAAACCACCCGCCTCGTACCTCAACGATGGCTGAGAGTTCTATTGATATTGAGACCATGTCTGTCCCCGCAGCTACAGACCCAGAGCAACAATCTGCAGACTTGTCGAGCACTCAAGATCAGAACGCGACTATGACCGCTGTGACGGAAGACCCACAAAGTATGCATAAACTTCTCTTCATACCATCTGCTACTACCTTGATTTCCTGACACCATTTAGATGCCCTCCATCCCGCGCCTACCTATATTCCTCATATTCCGAAGATGTCCGGAGAGGTCCTCAACTCAATCTGGAGCTATCTCGACTGCAAAGTCGCGTCCACATGCCTAGGATTGACCTGCAAGAGATTCTACGAGATTCACCGCAGCCTGTATGGCTCTGTGGGTCTGCTAACAAAATCCAAACTCGCTAGCAAGAGGAAGTTTTGGAGCCTGGTGGATGCTTTTCCGTCAGAAGTTAAAGAACAGATCTTCAACCTTCTACCGCCCGCCGATGCTTTCGCATACGCCCTCGCTAATCGTAGTAACTACACCGAATACTGCTGCAATGAGAGGCGTTTCAACATACTCACATCTACGAAGGTCTGGGGATGGGATCATCAATGGCATTGGCGGCAACAAGAAATGCCGTCTCGACGTCAGAACTGGGAGGAAGGATGCCCATTTAAGCTTTTGGACGAGTGGAAGGGTCCCAATCTCATCCTCCATTCCTTCGATTACCCAAAGTTCGTTTCTATGGAAAGATTCAGGTTGGATGGCGGCGATGAGAAGAGGCCTCCTGTCACCCGTTGGCCAGCTTGTTATGCCCCAGTCGCATGAACGCAAACATGGAGCTTGTTAAAGGAAGGTAATGTAAATGTTAGATCCGATAACTCAGTGAAGAATAATCAACATCCAATTTGTCTTTCCAGGATACCCATATGCTTCTAAGTTTCAAGTCTTGCCTGTGAATCGCTGAGAAAGTTATCTGATGATACAAATCCTCTAGAGACCTTCCCATTCGTATGCCGCTTTCACAGCTCTCCAAGCTCGGTCATCCAAACAATCGGCACAATTTTCCCCCAACCTCTTCCCTGCCGTCGTTGTGAAGACCTGGAAAGCCGGCAATTGAGGATCTTGTGAGGGATCAGTACGTAAGTACCGGATTACGGCAATGCACGGTCAGGGTCCAAGTAGGATGGAGGATGATTGTATCACTTTACTAAGTTTACTTATTGTAAGGTAATAACCGCTCGGGGACTTCTATGGATTTTTTGTGACCATTTTCATGCTCTTGTAAGTGCCTAGAAAGTTTTTGCATTGCCGACTCTTGCCTCTATGCAAGAGTATTGGCTTTTCACTAATCAGCCACTCTACTTGTTTCACTTCGGCTTACCGCTGATCTCAATAACTGGCAATTTATGTCTCTCTAGTCAGCTGAAATCAAACGCTAATGCCAGCACTGTCGGCCGACATGGTGGAGCGTCAGCATTCCTGTTAGTGGGCGGAGTATTTTCACATTCCCGCACATCGATCGCAGATGATAGCCTACGTATAATTTGACACCAGAGGCAAAATGCGCAAGCGTGTCTCTTCGTAAGTGGTGAATGCGTTGCTATTTTACTCTGGTAAATACTAGATCGTAGGCGCGGTAACAATTTAGAATGCGTTACGCTTACGATTCTTACACCCCGCTCTGAGCTTCAATACCCGCTTACTGTCTCGTGGCAATTTACCCAGGTACTCAGGGCCAATACTGTAAGCTTTTCACCGATCCCTCTTATTGATGTACATCAATTACTACTTTGGGCCGTCGATCAACCTAGGATCCAATCTGCGCAGAGGCCATAAATCTTGAGGTCTTGCTATATAAGTCAATAGAAATTCCGCAATATGTAGACTTTATCACATCATTCAACAAACCCAATACGCTTCTATCCTTAAAACGGAATCTCGAATACTCAAGTCAACATGAAGTTCTCCATCACCTTCGTCGCTCTGGCACTCGCCGCGTTCGCAATGGCAAACCCAACACCTGCCGAAGGCTTAGGGAGCCGAATCGACTGCACACACTGCGGCTGCTCTTCTTCAGAGTCCTGTACAGTATGTATATCTTCTCTTCTATTTGACTTCTGGTTGTATGTAAATTCATACTGACGCAATGATTGCAGTTCGACGTAAGTATATACGATACTTCAATTTTGAATAACTACTGCCAGTATACTAATTCCAATTTCGGCTTCAGTGTTGCCAAGTAAGTCTCCCATGTCATTTATTTAGAACAAAAGACCTTCTGCTGACTCACTTACACAGTAAACGGACCGCCACCAAGGCTCTCGGTCAGGGCTCGACGATCAAAGGAAGTTTCTCGTCGTTGTATGGAGTTCTCCCAGGGAGTTTAAGCTCGGCCGACGAGAAGCGGGGTTATTTCGCTGTCAATTATCTTAGAGAACTCAATGCAATCGAAAGCTTCGTGGAACGCGTCTTCAGTTCTTCAATTAGCTCAAAGTGACAAGTTCATCGCGCTGGCTTCTAGCCAAAGCTGTTAAGCTGCTCAGGATCTGTGACCTTATCCTTCAGCTTATAAATCAAGGAGGTCTGTAACCGCGATGCTTGAAGCTTCGGTTTGCTAGTAACCTCACCTACATTGGCCCAAGCTTAGACCTACTAGTGTTAGAACTAACTGTACGCGGTACGAGTACCTTGTACTCTGGAGTCGTTTGTATGTCAAATGTTCCATGCAGGGTTGATAGCGTAGAGAGATGAGAATAGGCCCACTCAAGGTACTTTGGTGTGCGTTACTCGCCACGGAGCTCGCATATAACATGGATTTCCTTGTTCTCTAGTTTGACTGCGTTTTACCCGCAAGTCATACCGCCTCCCAACTGTGATATTTTCAACATTTACGCGCTAAAAATGAAATGATATATGCAAGCTATTTGTAAGCGGCCCCAGTTTCATTGAACGCAGGTCCCGGCAAGGTCAACTTCCCAATCCGAGTAATGTTAAACAGCAAAGTCTCACCACGAGGTGACTTTTAGCGAGAAAGTAGGTTACGCAAGAGGCAGCCGCTATTTTCTATGGCTATAGCATTTTGTCTCTTTTGCACATACGACACGATAGATATTGTGCGCACAGCAGAAATTGATTTCTCGACACTTAAAAACGCTCATAAAAACGCTCCAAAAGATTAGACATTGATAGTGTCCTAACATGTAGAGAAGACGAATTAAAACATACAGCAACAGAGAAAAGAAGACGGAGGGTAGAAGTCAAGGAAGTTGAATTCCCTAAGACAGCAAATTATTGGAAATTCTGACTGGGGAATTTGGGGGCTGGAGCAAACCCTGATCATTCCGATTTTGTCACCGTTTTGATACATAGAGGAAAGATTTGAAGACCAAGACCGAGAACATAACACCGTGATATCAAATAGTTTGCATGATAATGTCAATGCCAAGCAAGACCTTCAAAGACACTGCAGTATGATCGTCAATGTGACAGAATCGCGGTGCTTTCACTACTTGGTGCGACAGTACCAACATTTCAAAGTCTCTGAGACACGACTTAAAGCGCGCTCATCAATAGCATTCCAAGAAACCAAACTTGCTCTCACATTCGTCGCGGGACCGAGATTCCCACTGCTCTTGGGTCATGAACAGGACTTTCCCCTTCCCAAAGAGTATCTGGCATTCCATACCAGTCGGAACCCAGGATTTCAACAAGTCACAGAGGTTCCATTGCAGTGACGAATTGAACAGTTTCGGAGTTGACGTGAGAAGGTCGATGGGATCTGGGAAATAGGCCCGGTGCATGGAGTAAAATATCTTGCACGTGAGTCCAAGACATGTGGAGGTGCATGAGTCGCACGATTTGGAGAGTTGGTCGAAGATAAGGAGATGAATCTCCAGTGGAAGGTAGCTGAATAAGCTTTGAGGTCTGTACGGGTTGTCGGAAAGAGTGTCGCTAAAAGCTAATTGTGTCTTGAAAGACTTTTCCTGAATCGTGTCTGGAATTGTGATCTCGGTACAACTAGATTCTGCGGAATCTGATCGAACAGATGCTTATTGATAGTCAGAAGGCCGGAAGAAGTCTGCAATTGCTTGGTGTAACCTACCTGGTGAGGCTGGCCTTGACAGGTGTTCCTCGTACACTGAGCTGGTAATATGCTGTGCATGGCCATTCTCAAACCAGTGCAGGAGATGAGAGCTCGATTTTTCAGTGGAAGAAGAAGTCATTTTGCTTGATCGTACAACTAGATGGTTCATATTCACGGCTCCGAATATATAATTCGGGAAACATTATCGACTTAAGGCGTCTTGATTTGCTTGTCCACACCCTCTTCCATGCTTGCATGCAACGCATCTAGTAGGGGACTTTCCTGTGCGAAGGGCACTTTCACATGAGAACACTAATTTGGTGCGGGTACAACCAAAAGAGCAAGATTGTACAGACTTGAATATATGATTCGATGTCAAAAATAATTTCTTTCAGACATATCAGGGCATATGGTAGTATCATCTGCGACTTCTTGAGATCGACGTACCAAGCCGGAATTGTGAGGCATCGCCAACTCCCGCGCCTCACCAATACTTCCGCGTCACATCCCTGAACCACGAGGGAGGAAAGTTTGCCCCCCGGTGCCCCATAGTATTGGGGGCCTTACGATGACTCGCATCTGCACGAGTCGCGCGATCGGTCAATTTCGGTCCATTTGTAAATCAGGTCTAGGGCTGATTCTTCAGATTGGCGTCGTACCAGTCAGGCAGCGCAGCATAGACTTCTACTTGGTATTGCCCGAATGTAAGAAAAGACAGGAAAGCATCGAATTTACGATCATGTTGTAGATGATATTTGGGCTTGGGTATATTGACTGACAAGGATTTAATGCATAAGAAAAATAAGTGCGCGATTAATGCTGAGGTGAAGGTCAAAAATACTTGAGATTCAAACAGCAAGACTCAATCAACAGAGTCCGGCTCACAGAAGAAAGACCGGATTAAGTAGGATCGGCGACCCAGCAGGCGGAATGTGGCGTGGACGCAGATAGTGCCGGAGAAAGCTTGACTTCGGTCGAGATGTAGATGTGGATAGGGTTGCATTTGCATCGGTCAGTGGGGCTGTCACGTTACCACGAGGTATATTCAGCTTCTTTTAAGCTGGTTATCGAGGTTTGTGTAGAAGAATAAGACGTATTTGGCCTTCAAATCGGCAAGCAACTTATGGCAGGTGGTGGTAGCGCCCAACTTTTCCTCACTGCTGCGGGAGGACCTTGCTGCTCATACTCCGACATCTTCAGAGGCCAGTGCCATTGAGCATCCATACACCCTCCTACCATCACAGCGTGAAGATTCACGTTCAGGGTGCTTTCTTATAGGTCATGTCTTTGCGTGCAAATGAAGTGCCAGGTTCATGGCGCGGGCTTTCGTTCGATGAGGAGGATTGGATACTCGTAGGTATTGAGCGCCGTTGTACGACAGTTGATGTAACTCTTCCTCATATAAAAAGGGGCGTAGGGAACGCATTTCGACCACTTGTAGAACCGAGAATAGCAGGCTGAAGATCGTCATGGTTTTTCGAAGTACAGAGGGGGTGGCTGGAGCGCTGCTCCTGGCCGGAATTGGATATTCAGACGAATCTTCGTCACTCTTGCCCTATTTCGCCCGGCCATATTAATATCCGTCGGCATCACTGCATTTCCAAACCGTAAGTGCGGTTGCACGCCTTTCCAGGCCACTCCGGAATCAGCAAATGGTGTCAAACCCTGGATAAACGCCAGCCACTGTGCTACAACACCTATGAGATTAGGCTGAAGTCCGCGATCGTAGACGCGGGGTCTTGAATTTACCCCGGATCCACTGCTGGGCTGTACTCCTGCAGTAGGGCGTATCTTTTTGGGGACGGCCGCGAGCCCGCCAATCAGCTGTCCAATCGCAGGGCTTCGAAATCTCTAGTCATTGTCAACCTCTTTTGACTCGAACACAGATCCCCGCCCAGCCCCCAACGGCTAGGAATGCATGTTGCTCAGTCTCTTTCCTTTACGCTTAAGAACTAGGTAACTGTATATAGTCCCTTATCAATTGCCGATATCTTCTGACTTATTTCTAGGGATTTCTCTACTTGCACTGTCTTAGTACTGGTGGTATTCACTTTGCAGCGACTGATATGGCATCGGCTTCATAGAAGTCTCAGCTCCACGTTTCATATACTTATGATGACAAATCTGAAAAGTGGCCGACGTTACAAACAAAACTTCTGCTCACAAATGATATTCACCATGGGAGAGCGTTTATGCCAAATACGGAAGTTACTTCCAGCTTTTCTAAAATGGCCTGACCCAAGCTTTCTCATCCGTCACATCTTCCATCCTCCCCTTCTGATATCGACAATTCTCTCATAGCCTGATCGAGATTTTTTCCGCCCCTTATGACGTCTCCAGTATCCTGCAATCAGGTCAGCGTCAAGCCTCTCCAATTTTCCGAACGAGTATGCGCATTTCGAATTCCCACTTCCTCCTTTTTGGCACTCTGTCCGACTTTTAACAGCTTTTGTTTGATTATCTCGGGAAGTCTGAGACGTGAAAGAGTATTGAAACTTGCAAGGAGTCTCTGTATCTCTTGCATCAAACAACACTGACTCTGAAAAATTTGCAGGCTCCTTGCTGAGATCTTCAAACGTCTTAGTCCCTGCAGCTCCGTTTGTCTCGGCCTCACATGCAAACGCATGTGGGCTCATCATAGTCGCCGGTATCCTCATCTGTTGAAACTGGAGGAGTTTGAGCTTTACACAGTGATCGAACCCGCTGGACCTAGCCACCAGCCTGCGGTGGTCGGTCAATTATCATGGCTGTGGGAACTTCTACCCGCTTGGATGGAGCCTCAGTACAGATACTGCAAGTCAAATAACGTCTTCCTTCCCAGGAATTGGTTTTGTTGTAAGGATTGTGTGAATGATGAGAATCCCAAGAGTCGGTGGTGACCCTGTCAAGGATGTTATTGCCCAGAAGGGATTCTGGTTCTGCTAGGCTCGCACAGAGTGTGCCTGTATCTTCCAGACTTTTGTATCCACATGAGCTCTCTACTGTATATTGTTGTGCGGGAAGAAACATAGTTAGAAGCTGAGAGCAATGTAATGATCTGCAAAATTCACCTTGTCAAAAGTTCAGCCACATCAGTACGGGCTTGATGGCCTGAACCAGACAATTATTCTGCCATATTGTCTGGCTACGGGACTGGCCCACTTTTACTTTTCCAAGTGAATTGGAAGCGTTAGATCCTCCCCCGAGCGATCCTTAAAAAATATTTCTTACCTTTCCACTTCAGCTTTTACACTCCAGACACCAACTCCACCATGGAGCCGAACGAAAACTTGGTAGATGGTAAGGCACAAGAAAGTATTGATGCAAGCACCAGGAAGGCCGCAGGTAACAAGAACACTCAGATTCGATAAAATGAATTCTGACCCTCCACAGTCATCTCCACGGGACTCTCCATCACCTCACTTCCGCCGGAACTACACCTCAAGATCTTCGACGAAGCTCATTGTGAGGTTTGCTCCACATGTCTCGGGCTTACTTGCAAAGCCTTCTACGCTATCCATCGGGCCAAACATGGCAAGGTCGACATACTCAGTCGATGTGATCCTTCTAAATCGAACCCTGCAACCAGAAGAAGGCTCTCAACCATAGGAATAAGAGTAAAGATTCATTATGACCGCCTGAACCACGAAAATGATCTTCATGGCCGCCTGAAACAGTGGATGCTTCCGCGAGTGTTTAAGATTTTGGGCCCTGGAAAGTTAGTTACTCCGGAGCGTCGGAACAAATTGGTTGGGAATTTGGAGAGGTGGATCGAAAATAGAAAGCGGAAGAGACGGCCAGGCTCGGGGTGAGGACGTGTGGATTAGATCATTTGGGCTTTGTGTGTGTTCCTCATAGCGGGATAAAATCTGCAAGGAACTAGTCAGGAATATTGCAGTTCGTATACAGAGCTTTGGTGGACCTGCGATTGCGACGCTTGCTTGGTGTGATGGAGGGAGTCGAAAGTATTTTTAGATAAAAAAACAATCGTTCATTTCAGCTCCTGCCTCCAACCCATCCAAGTTAATTTATATAATCTAATAAGCATCTCAAATTTCGCTTCTGGTACCTAAGAATTTTTGACTCCAGATTCTTTCTGGCTCGACCTCAAGTGCTGATAAGTCTTGTTATAGGGCATTCATCCGGGAGAATTTCATTCTTTTATTTTACAAAGGGAGCAAAGCTTGTTATATAGTGAAAAAATATATATATTTATTTCTTATAGGGTGCTAGGAAACCATTTACCGATATACCATTTAAGAATCGCCACTGATACCAGCAATGCTTTAGTGCTTGCCCTGAAAACTCTCAAGTGATCCGATCAGCCCCGTTATCCCCAGATCTTCCTTCATCAACACCTTCTCACCGCTTGGTAGGCCCCAACCCCTATCCCCCAGCGCAGCCCAACATCTCCACATGGTCCCCAAGAAGTCCCATGACCCAAATAGCGCAGAAAACCTTTCGGGCGAGACTGGAACGCTGATTGCTCGCGCACCACGTGCTCTCGCCCACGTCTGCAGCGATTCCTCCGCCGACAGCACCTCGACGTGCGCCAACACGGTGGCGCCACCGCGCGTTTTGCCAGGCTGCGCCAGGATCGCGGTCACAAAGGGACCCAGGTTACGGCGCACGTCGCCAATGGTGGTGATGGGCGTGTCAGGCGGGTGCGTTGCGAACTGGACGTACATGTCGCCCTTCTCGTCGCCTGCACCCCTGATGAGGTGAGGCGACAGCGGCGGATAGTCGTAGTTGCTATGGTACTGAGCAATGAATAGGAACGTCGTCTTGGCCAGGAGCTCGGCATGAGCGCGGATGAAAGCGTCGACAGCGACCTTGCCGCGGAAGTTCGGCAGCTCGAAGGCTCCGTCACTCAGTTTCGCTGTATCTGGCAGCGTGCTCCATATGAAATGATGCAGGTCGGGCGTTTCGAGACAGGCTTGCGCTATGTTGATGCCCTGCTTTTCTTCTGCTACGGCAGCGGCGTCGATACCGGCCCCTTTGACTACCATACCCGGCATGTCCGTTACGCCATACACGGCGTATGAGCCGGCAAAAGCGGTGCGCAGTGAGGCCGGGTGATTGAGGTCGGCTTGTACTATCTCAACCCCTTTAGCTCGTAGGCGTAGTGCCGCAACACTGTCGGGATTACGCGTGAGGCCACGGAGTTTGTATTCTGAGTTCGCGGCAAGAGAGGTGATAATAGTGCTTCCTTGCGAGCCAGTGGCCCCCACAACAGTGACGAGTTTCTGTGTCATGTTTGTTGGCTGCTAGGTAGCTTATAATTTAGCGAAGCAAGTATTATGAAGTGAAGACGTATACTGTATTGAAGAATCTGTTGTTTTATGTTTCTGCCTGCGGCTGGTGGTAATCCGGTCTTCTCAATGTTGTCTGCCCTTTAAATACCACAAGAGGTTCATAAGACTTTCTATATGATGAGTGATCAGAACAAGATCTTGAGGTACCCTATCGTGGCAGGTCAATATTGACAAATAAGCCTAACAAAAAGTTATCGCGCCTTCCATGTCAAAGGCCCAAGGCACGTTGTTAGCACTATCTTCTTCTTGTAGATACTTCAGGGTCCTCGGTCTAAGAATCCAGGCACTCTTTAGTGATTCATTGGTGTATATTCCCTGCGACATGCGTAAGCGGCTTTAGTCATTACTCTTTCCTAACTTTCCAACCAGTCGGTCTAATCAATTCATGATTACTATCTATATTACCAACAAGTCTCTTCAAACCATTTCAGGCAATAAGATTCCATTTGTTCTTCAATCCATTTAAGGCAATATGATTCCATTCAACTTTTTTCCTATCTCGATATTAAGCACCAGCCCTTGCGCCCCGTTAGATGTCTCTGACATGATTCTCACTCTACAAGCCATAAGTTGGTAATATGCAGTCTACGGATCCTCCGGCAGAAGAGCAGGAAAATGGGTTTAACCCAAGTAAGCTAAACTGCCGAATACACAACCTTATTTTTAACTGCTGTTGTATAGATTCGGCTTTTCAGTTCATTTCAGATTAAAATCATCAGGGCGTGCAGGATCGCGATTTCATACGCACAGCTCGCTCTCATGCAATCAGACATGCACTTCGAAACAAAAGGAGACGATTGCAAGGGCCGAGTGTTAGTAGGCCAACATTGACCTCAACTAAAAATCCCTCGCCGAGAGATGCGGTAGCGGTCTAACCTTACGTTAGTACAAGTGGTATATAGAAACACATCGTTACGGATTCAGTAAGGCGATTATATAAGCAGATTAGTAGACGAGCCCGATTACATCAGCGTGTTACATAGGTAGAATATATCAGTGATTGATAATTGCTACTGTGACGCTGACAGACTGGGGATCCGTACAATTCTTCCAACAGAATTACTCACTGCTGAGGTCAGAAACTTACAGCCGCCAAGACAGGCGCTATGAATCATTCCGAATTAGGAAATATGTTGAAGTAACATATTTCCTATTCTAGAATATAGTCGCAATCACCATATGCGTGCCATTGCTGGACCTGTAGAAGAAAAGAAAGTACTTATAGACCCGTGTTCGTTCCTTCGCGAAGGGGCATCACCAGTCCCAAGCAAGGCCTCCTTGCAATTACATCCAGAGTCCTTCCATATCTTGGAGATGTCCCTTACTCGGTGGCCCAGCGCGGTGCTCCCTCTCCTACTTTTATCGGTGAGCTGGGCAGGCGCGTCTACAAATATTCCTACCCTTGCAAAACAGGAGGAAAACTCCACAATCTTTACTTCTTCCGACCTCAACCTCCCCTTCGCTGCTACCTTCTCCAGCGCGATTACGCCGTTCAACATCTCGGTCAACGAGTCGTTCCTCAACGAGACTTTACTCAAGGTGTCTCTTACGCACCTCGTCGACGACCTTCCCGGCCAGCCTGAATTTACTGACGGCCCGCCCAAGCGTATAGTGCAAGGAGTGGTCGATGCGTGGACCTCTAACTATTCGTGGCGCGCCACAGAGGCCCATCTCAATGCGCACTTCAAGCAGTTTACCACGCTCGTTTCCGTCCCCGAGAAGTTCAATTACTCGAGCCTGATTCCTCTCCACTTTGTACATCACAGGTCCCCCCGTATTGACGCCATTCCCCTCCTCTTCATCCATGGCTGGCCCGGTTCCTTCCTCGAGGTAGAACCGCTGATTGACAGCCTCACCAATCCACCCAACTCCTCGCTGCCGGCTTTCCACGTCATCAGCCCCTCGATTCCCGGATACGCCTTCTCGCCAAACCCGCTGCAGGCGGGCATGGGCATGAGGATTGTCGGCGCGGCATCCAACGCTCTCATGCAGAAGCTGGGCTACGAGAAATACGTTGTCCAGGGCGGCGATTACGGCGCAGTGATCGAATATCTCATGTCTAGCGACTTCCCCGACGCCGTGGTGTCCCTACATTCGTGGTTCTGGGTGATGACGCCCACGGAGGCAGACATGGAGCGGTACTATCTAGGACAGGTAACGGAGGACGAGAAGGCATTCATCGAGCTGACGCAGAAGTTCAATCACGACGTCTGGACCACATTTGGTACCATCGCCCAACTCCGGGCGCGGAAGCTGAGCGCAGCGTTGGCGGACAGCCCGGTAGGCCTCGCGATGTGGATATACGACCTGGAGAGGCAAGCGACGTGGGACGCGGACACCGTGTGGACGCCGCAGACCCTGATCACCTGGACCATGATGCAGCTTATCCCTGGGGTCTACGGAACTCTAGCACTCGCCGAGTACACTAGACCAGTAAGTAATGCTGCTCTTTTGCTTCTGTATCCCTTGTGCCCCGCACCAACGCACACATATACACGCACATGTACGCTTTCTCTACCCTGGGCGTCCATTTTAACGTCTTCTATTTCCTATCCCTCTTGTATTTCTTCCATCTTTCCCAGAAACATGAACAAACAACTAAATACGCATCTCCCAGGACCAAGTCCTCTCCCCTAGCGGCTGGGACCTTCTGCCGCGCTATACCACGCAGCCCGTCGCCTTGTCTGAGTTCCCACTGGACATTTGGTACCGCATGCCCCTAGACTGGGCTCAGAGGCGCGGCAACGTCAAGACGCGCACGGTCAACGAGCGCGGCGGTCACTTCCCAACCCTCGACGCCCCAGACCTGGTGCTGAGAGACGCGTGGACATTCTTCGGAGACGAGGAGCTCTCCGGGACGAAGGTCTTCCGTTCTAGCCCGAGGAAGCTATGAGAGTAGATAAGCACGGATATGTGTTGGGTTTGAGCACCAATGCGCTGTAATGCGTGCATATACCTGATATGGTGCACAGGTGAGTTGCTCAGGTTGCTCGGGTTCCTCGGGCGAGTTGACTAAGCCGAGGGTGATTAGCGCCTGAGCAAGAGGAGCAAGGTCACTAACCCCATATGGGAGTCAGGGAAGAGAAAATTGATTCATAATAGATAGATATGTAACTGAAACGATGATTGTGAATTTGAGTTGTTGAATCTTCCTGCTTTCGACTATCTCCGATTGTCTCTTTATGATCCTGCGAATCACCATTCCTAATTACGCTTTGGCCCTTTGAAAAAGCTGGTAGGCTACGCCCCAACTGTCAAGCAAATGTATTTCTACACCGAAACTCGATCATGGCGTCGCCGCCAAACTCAACATCTGCAAATGGCCCCCAGCTCAGCAGAATCGCCAATAAAGAACTTGCTTCGAGCAGTGGGGCAGAAAGTTTGAATGATATAACCGCGGCTGATATTTCGGCAGGTAAAATTGTCTCCAATACCAATGAGCCGAACGTATATTGATTTGACCAAGCACCGAAACCAAACAAAGCCGCACTTCCAAATCTGCCTCCTGAAATCGTCCTGCTTATATTCGAGGCATTGAGCGACCGTCTAGTAAGCTCGACTTGTTTGGGTCTCACTTGCAAAGCCTTCTATCAAACCTATAAGGCAATCCAGGGGACTGTTGCTCTCGGCCAGCTGGAGCACTGCGAGGAGATGCGAGCTTTCGGGCGGATGATATGGTTGCTGGAGCTACTGAAACCGTGGGATGGGCCTGGTTTCGCTCCTTCTCACCGCATGATCAATGGAGCTTTGGAATGGCGCTTTGTGTCTATCAAGGGGGGAAGGGGATTCGGGGAGAGGGAAGGAAGTTGAAGGAGCGTGGGTCCTCGAGAGCAGCTTGCTTGGAGCTCATTTCTGTGCCAGTCCGTGTGGTCTTTGGTTCTGTGATACTTGTAATGGGCACGATCATTATATGGGTCAATATGTCTTATGTTCTGAATACCGGAAAATGTATTTATACTCCTCCGAGTGTTTTAGGGAAATAGTCAGGTATCCAACTTAACATGGAAGGAACTTCAGGAGTCTGTTTGCATGCGCGGAATTAGTCTATCCCAGTTTCGAGCCAACAAATTACAACATCGTAGAATGGTGTGCAGAAGATAGGCCACCACTGAACGTGATGACCGCACTTGCTGTTGGCTCAACTAACGACGAATGCCATTTACAGAAGCCAATCGACCAAAGGCCCTGTAAATTTACTGTGAATTACTACAAGCTGTCTGCCAAGCCTTAAATTCCTTAGATTTCGTTTCCTCGGCAAGCATCACAAGTAGAGCACTGACTCCAAATCGAACATAGCTGCGGGACTCTGGCGCCTGGAACTCCACCATGGTCTCTGATGGGACTTCACCTGCAAAAAAACACAAGGATCGCGGCAGGATTAAGAGCCTACTCAAGATGAAAAAGAAACCCAAGATCACAAAGATCCCCGAGATTTTCACAGGCAACGCTGCACGGCCCCGGACGAATTAGAAAACTTGCTAATGCCGCGCAGCATCATTGTCAGAGACAGCCGCCCTCCCAAATCTACCGCCCGACATTGTACTCCTCATTTTCGAAATCATAGGCCCAGTCACATCAACATGTCTTGGCCTAACCTGCAAAGCCTTCTACCGAATCCACCGAGCTATTCACGGGTCCCTAGGACTACAATCGATAGAATGGGATGATAATGCACGACCAGGGAGGGAATGGATCTTCGTAAACCACATGCTTCATTACTGGGCAGGTCCAAATCTTACTCCATATCCCGTAGGGGGGAATGGTGATCCATGGCGTTTTGTGTCTGTGGAGCGAGCGAAGGAACTCAGAAGGGCTAGGAAGGCGGCCGATAGCCACGACTGGCTAGATATCACCTTCCAGATAATTTACAAAGGTGACGGGTATCTCTGCACTGGTGTGGTTGTATTATCGTCGCAAATATGGTGATAATTATTAGCTCGCCTTTCTCCGTCTGGGCTGTGGGATGCTGTTATCTAGTGGGGCTCCATAGAAATAACTAAACTTGGCGGTCACAGAAAGAACGTAACTCGCTCTCCCAGTGGTCTCCGCTGCTCTTGTCTTCAAGTGTATAAGCCGTATATACACTACATGGAGAACTGGCTGTTCTGCTGCCCATCCCCCCATCCAAACATGAAAGGCTGTCCAGAGTTGTACGTTCCGGTTTGAAACGACTGGAAGATATCGTCAAGTTCAGCTTCTGACAATTGTACCGAGATATCCACGCCGTCCGAAGAAGTGGCCATGGCATTCTCGTTGCCGTGCTCGTCTCTTACAGCCTCTCTTCGTTTTGTAACTTTCCGCACTTCATAAAGAGAATCCAGGCCTTGCTTAACCCTCCATAAAATATCTCTGCAGCGTTGCGTCAAGTCAACCCCATAACACGGACCAAATGTATGGTCCAAGATTCTCGCAATTCTTGCAGATTGCGGAAGTCGAGGATCAAGGTATCGCTCTGCTAAGATTGGCAATGCGCTGTGGTATTGTTGATACGCTCCTGCATACCAAGCAAAGGCTTGAAGGGCGGGTGCGGTCTCAAGTGTGGCTCCGCATTCAAGAACTGTCAATGCAGCCTCGACGACTCTGTCCACCATCTGTCAGCCTTCTTTGACATCAAAAGAAGGAGGCAGAAAAGAGGATATCAAACTTCGAACTCACATGTCTCTCAGTTGAAGCTCTGCTTGGCTTCTCTGTCCTCTGGGCAAGTATCTGTACAACATCATCGCATCGCAGCGCGCAAACATAAGCTTTGCAAATAAATGCGCATGAAGTTGAATAGGCATATTGATATCGACTAGAGATAAATACCTCTCTTCAATATATATTTTCTTTGCGTCAACATCCAACCGCAATTGCTGCAGCGACATTTTGCGTCTATCGATCTGCACTCTTCCATTGAAGATCATGCGGTGGATCTCGTTGAACTCGAAACGGAGCAACGCAAAAGTTGCGTCTGTCCACTTTTCCGGAGTACCAGGTGGACTATTTGAGAGTTCGAAGGCCGAATCATCCACGTTTAAAGGTACGGGGACATCGAAATCATCCGACCGAATTGTTGGTTGTGGCCCCTGTAGCTCAGAAGTCTTCAAATCAAGGTAGCAAATATAGTACCAGAGAAGGCTTCTCACGTGCTGTTGAAGCGGGGTAATTGCTCTCGAGTTATTGTTTCGGTGTATTCCAATGCATTGTGCCAGTCTTATCAGCGCCCCGACAAGTACCGAGTGGGACCTAGAAACGTCGGTTCTACATTCAGTGATCTATGTAAAGTCAGTCCATTTTCAAATTTTGCTTCAGTAGAAAGTTCTTACGAGGTAAATGGTGAAGGCCTGCAGGCTCTGTATTGAAGACGAGGACAAGCAATTCCATCTTCTGAAAGCAGCTTCCGTGTATCCTCTTAATTGGTTGTATAAAGTTTCTTGTTCGACTCCGAATTGAGTCAAGGTCTGCAGACTCGACATACTACAAGCAGCAGACATGCATACCGCTAATATGAGTGCCGTTCTCGGTCCAGAGTTCGCCCGGCCCGAGTCTGCATTGTTCCAGAACGAGTCAAACATTCGTTTGAAAGACGGAATGTGTAGAATATGGGCGACCGGATCAACCGATTCTAAATACTGATAGTACAAAATCTCCGCCTCTGATCGACGTGGCAGGAGGACATTGGTATTGCCGAACGTATTGACCCCCGAAAAGAAATCAAAGGCATTGTTATCCGTCCTTTTGTGGATATCAGCAAATGAGGAAACTGCGTGTCCCGATATTGAAGTTTCCGGGAGGCCCTCTCGGGCAAGTAGGTCCCCAAGCTATGTCTTGTCGTGAGCAAGGCACCACATCGCCACTGCAAGGAAGAAAAATACATGTTTAGCGGTCTGAGGCCGAAAAAGCCCCCCTATTCTCTCTGTTATGACTACTTTACCTATTCGCAGAGTAGTATCTGTCATATCTCCCATCCCGTCATCGTCTTCATCGTCGTCAATATACATGCCGTCGTGCATAGCCTGGGGATCAGCCGCCAGACTATCCCATCCGTATTCAGCTGACACATCTTGTTGATACGATTCCCACTCAAAATCACGAGGCGGCGTTTGTGCTTCTTCGGGCACATATTGAACCCTAGCAGGTAGTGGTGCTACATGCTCCACGCCAGACTGTGGTCGAACATCACTGTCTTCTCTTTCTTTGCTCTTGCCTTTGCTTTCGCCTTTTGGATCTCGAAGAAATACACATTCTCTATGAAACAGGGAACAATTTTGACAGGGATACGATCGGCTGCACTTCGATTTCCGAAGCCGGCATTCTGTGCAGGAATTGATGGGGCGGGGATTGCGTCGCCTACGAGCGTGCGAAGTGGTGGGGGCAGGTGAGGGAACTGACATATTGACCCAGAATACTAGTCAATTCATTCCTTAAATGAATTTCTGAGAGCCTAACAAAAACATTGGGGTGTAAAACATTGTCCAGGTATGTAGGTGATGTTGAATGGGATGAGCGGTGGGGCGAAATGCCTGAATTCAGTTGCGTAAGCAGAACCGTAAGCCAGGGGTCAAATCTTTTCCGGGACGCCTATTGGTCGAGGACGAGTCGTCCAATTTATACCCAAGGGATTATACCCTCGGCATCGCCTCGTATTTCAGCTGGGTCGTACTTGCAAAACGATCAGATCAGACGAAACCCCACGAAGATCAGTAGCATACTAGAATACGAACTCCAGTCCCATGAGACTGTCCGTCGAAAAATAAGGATCTTTCATCTTCATGAGGCACCGGGAAACCTTGTAAGGAACTGAACAAAAAGCTCTTCGCAAAGCGGATGATGTTCTATGTTTAAATTTTAAGTTCAACACATAACAATATCTTTTGATCTCAAGTTCTGACTCTTGAAAATCCTAAATGAAACGAAATGTAAGTGCGCGTCTCCCCAAAACGGGCCTGTCCCCTCCCAGCTCTGGGTCCCAAATTCTTAAATAGCGAGACATGCAGATCAATAAGCACCAAAGTCTAAAAGAAAAAGACCAGAAACAAAAATAAAGGGAAAACGCCTGTATTCGATGTTTTGAGAAAAGAACACGTCTAAATTTGCTCCTGCACCTCGAGCAAGTTTCCATCAGGGTCGGCAATTACCAAGAAAGCTGGGAATCCCAACGCCTCAACACCTGGGATAGCAGCATCTCGCTCTGCAGGATCAGCCAAGCCGAATGCAAGAGGAATCACACCGTGCAGATCAACCGAGGCCCCCACTCTCTTTACGATCGTCACATTGTTTGCTTCCATTCTTGCCTGGGTCGCGTTGATATCGGGGACAATGAGTCCGATATGGGAGAAGGTCTGTCTGGTATCAGTCGCGGGGTCGTATCTCGGGGAGTTTTTGTTTCCCTGAATGCACGTCAGTCTCCCGACTTGATATTTGTCTCGAGGAGGGTGGAGCGAGCTGTTACCTTGAGATTGATGAATTCAATCATACCACCCATATTGTCCTTCTCACTGAGCAATTCCTCACCAGTCATAAAACCAGTGCCATTTTTTCCGCCCTGGGCATGTCCCATGTACATGATGGTGTGGTGAGGAGAGGAGTGGTACGTGAAGATGTGTCGCATCCCCAAAATATCGCCATAGAAAGAGCGGGTTTTCTCGAGATCGCTTGATATGAGCGCGAAGTGGTTGATGGTGTATCCTAGAGTTGCTGAATCAGCTGGACCATCGGATCCAGTGACGAATGGACTGGTAGTATCATTGGTTTGTGGGGGTGGGTTGCATGCGATTGTAAGAGAAACGCTTAGAGCGAGCAAGGCAATTGACTTTAGAGACAACATGTTGGGATGATTGTGGGAATCTGGTGACTCGAAGCAAAGTAAGGCGTGATGTGGATTGAGGAATAGGTAAATCAAACAGAGGAAGCGCGATGCCAGAGCAATTAAAAGGGCTCAACAGAAGTACTTATACTTGATGTGGGAGTCTCTTCATTAACAGAATCGGGTAAGAAATGAGATTTGGATGATGCAGTGACATGAACTCGTCATAATCTTACGTCTCAATAGGGTTATGTGAAGCTTAGCGGCCCAAGTCTCAGCCGCTCGTATGCTCACTGCTCAAAGCAAGTACTCCCGGCCGCTATCACTCGTCCATCGAGAGAAATTTGCACCACTATTGCAATGCAATTCCACAAATACATCAAAATTATTGGAATGCTACTTTAACACACGATACTATTCTAGTCGTGCGTTGATTCTGTAGAAGTTGTTAGGAAAAGCGTCATTGAGGTTCTGGGTAGGCTGGAAGCTATATCGTGTTTGGTATCGATAGAAAACGAAATTTTGAGGGCAATCGTAACTGTCGGTAGGGTGGATCGAATTGACTGAAATGTATTTTGAATTAGAAGATACTCTCTTATACGATCCTGCATAATTAGGTTCCAATCAAAGGTTCTAAATAATTGTATATTGGACGCTAAATATCCTATCAGGTGCGCTGAAACTGCAACATGAAGTTACAACGAGTGATTTGCTAGAGTTTGTGGGCTCTCTCCTCCTAGGGGTCAGAAAAAAAAGACACTTTCCAATTTCGAAGATGCCACGCTGAGTAAAACACTCGAAATCCGCAATATTCAGTGCCACCGCTTTTAATGTCCAGAGCGAGGTTCTTTAGCCTTCAATACATTGTACGGCGTAAGAACAGTGTTGAAGGATTACTTGGGAGTATTTGCAAAGCCTATCCGCCCATTTGTCGAAAACTTCGACCTGAACTCCAGCACTGTACGCTAGGCCAAAATAACACAGAAGAAATTTGATCAAGGCAACAGCAAATTAAAATTGCCAAAGACATGTTTCCGTCATATTCTGCTCCTCGGCCGGGACTTCGTCGATCCCCTTCAATCCTGGCTGACCGCACCCGCACTCTCGGCCGGGAACGCCTCCCCACCCTTGCCCGGGCTTTTGCCGGCCACTTAAAGCTGAGGTGAAAAGACATTTTAATATGAAAGAGAAGCGAGAATAAGATTATACGAGATCAAGTTTTTGAGCCGCTTTTGATTTATCGTGCATCATGGTCCAATTTATTCAGCTTGACTTGGCCCTCCTCTTCAGCAGCAAACAGTAGGCTTGCGAGCCTCAATACTCCTGACCCTGCCCGATTTTTATATAAAACTATGTCTAGACTTGACAGCGCTACTAGTAATCAGTTTCCTGTCAATTCGCACCCCATACCGGGTTTCGCGATGCGCCGCCACTCGTTATTCGTGTTTCTGTGCCAAGGGAAACGTGATACTCAGCGTCGGATCCACCGACTGAGGAGTCCAACGTTGCAAAAGCAGCAGTCCCTGCATCAGATTTGTTGTTTCTGCGAATGAAAGTTCGCAGGCCTGTAAAGACAGGTGAAGGTATCTTGGGAAGTTTAAGATTCGAACTCCTGGCGCCTTCCTGAATTGTGGGTTTCTCATCAGGCTGTGCTCGAGCTAGAGCTTGGAACCGCTTGAAGATCCCGGGCCAGAAACGTTTCTCAGAGGAGTCTTGAGATGTTGTGTCATCGTCGGAATTGTTGTTTTGTTTGATGAAAAGTGTTCGAAAAGCTGTGATTGATGCCATCATGACTGACACGGCACCTTCAGTATGCTGCCAGAAGAACTCCCAGGTATCGTCTTCGAATCCTTTGTAGTGAAACCCGGCAATTCGGATAATGGCGCAGATTACCATGAAGATGGAGAGGCAGAGGAAGGTTGCTAAACCAAACTTGGTTGACCGGCTGAGTGTTCTTGTGTGTCTGAGGACAATGATTGGAAGACTGACGACTAATACAACATGAGGTTCAGTGGCACCTTGGCCAGGTGGCAGGAATGGAACGTACCCATGATGTCCGACAGAATGTCCAGGACAGTGACTAATGCCGTGAGTCCGAGTGTTTTGGAGCCGCTGACAGTAGAGCTGAAACATTTTACTGGGTAAAGTTAAGCCTCGCTCCCAATCCGAAGGATGGGTTTGTACCCACTTGAATCAACTCCAAAGTATGGGCATATAATGAACGGATCTGCAACTACAAACATCCAAGATACTGTACAGAAGCCTACCATAAACCAGTAATACCAATTCATGGCTCTTGAAATAGGCCACACGAGTGGACGCATGAATGCGAGGAAGCATCCTTTGACGGCAAACGTTGTTGTCCATATCAATGCCAGAAAGGGGTAAACTCGCTTCTGTTTATCTAGAAGGGAACTGAAATCAGACAGAAGATAAGGTAGGACTTCCGGCGCTAGCAGTGCCGCCGAGTGTAGGTAGAGAAAATATGTGATAGAATATAGAATCCCAGTGGCTACACAGAGACAAACGACGGCGACAATGAGAAACGCATCATCCACACGTAGCTGTCTCTGGTATTTAACCCGTACGGCCAGCCGCAACACGAAGCAGCAGAGTGCAAAACCGGTCAAGACTCCAATTGCTACCTGCGTATGTGAGCCTCGCTCTTGACAGAAACGGGGGAGATTCCTTTACTTGGAAGGCATGCATATGAATATGTGCCGATGACTTGATGATTTTTGAAGCTTCTTGGGGGTTCAGAGAAGTGGGAGCCATAATTTCTGTGTAACGAATGGAGTTTGCAGCTTCACGATGGGAACGTGAAATTGAGCTTTTTTCTGGACATTCAGTGGATTTAACGGTAGCCCCTCCTCATGTTTCGAATTAACGTCAAAGTCACACAGTGTTGTGTCTGGACGTGTAGTGTATGGCAAGATTGTACAGCCTGGCCCCCAATCTTACTCAGCCGCGGGGCGAAGGGCATTGAAGTTGTGTAACACATGCTTCTGTGTCAGATTTGAACGCTGATGAAAATGAGAAAGGTAATGAAAATTGAATCGCCATCTCCAATGTCTTGTCCTCTTATCTCAAACCTTTCTCGAGTATGAAGCTTGCTCAATGCCACCAGACACTTTGATTAAAAGCCAGAAGATTCAGGTGAAGCTGCACCGACAATAGTCTGCTGCGCCCCTTGTACGCGACAGATTTTCACCATGCATGCAGGTATGGGGCCAAACATCCATACAGCCAATGTCCAGCCGCAGGAAACGTGGTGTGCATGCAGGTAAGGTTACACTGACAGCTGGCTGATCGTTTACAGTAGCGACCGGCAGCGCACGGATACCGTCCGGCCCCTTTTCGCCGCATCGCTGATGCAGCAGACTTAATATAAAAAGTATGAAATCCATTTTTTGGTGGAAGTGCTTGACACGAGCAAGTTATAAATAGATGAAAATTGTAGGAAAGTAGGAAACATTCACCAACTGCAGGTGAAGTTGCACATTCATGGCCACGGAGCGGATCAACAAATACAGTAACCTGGTCACCTTAAAAAAAAGCAATTAAGTGCTCCAGGCTCGGGCGTGATTCAGAGCACATCGAATATCGTTTATCACGACGTCGAAAGCAACGACAAGCCGAAGGAAAATTGTCCCATCAGAGATTGAGTTTCGAATAACACGCTCGCATGATTTCCGGCGGCAGAGATCTTACGGCCTGAGGCTATGTTTTGGGATCTTCTGTCCTCACGGACAGCATACCTCGCAGCTCTTCCTCTCTTCTTGGTCGTCTTCTTATGGCAAAGGTATACTATCAGATGTACCGATATCACAGAATACAAGAAGCAGGGCAAGGCTACAGCTGTCCCCTCCACGTTTCCTTACTTCTTTCCGTTGTTGGGAAGCCTCCCCCTGGCCTATGTATGGAATCCGAGAGGCTTCGTCCTGAGTCCAAAGTAAGCATACGATATGCCACTGGGGTGAATTTGAAAACTGACGGGGAACAGAGGCTTCTTCCAGAGCATTCAGCCCGTCCAGGTGAAGATTCTCCACTACGAGTTCTACGTTGTCCGTGGTCAGGAGAATGTCAAACAGCTCTTCAAGAGCTCCTCAGCGTTCACTGCAAACACTTTCTCCAAGTTCGCTCTTGTATACGCTTTTGCCTGGCCATCCAAAGCAGCGCAGCTTTACGACAAAGATGACTCTGGCAGTGCTCACGTGCCCCACCCCGACAGCACGGTAGAACCCCGCAACCGTATTGATTATCTAGCACACCAGTCTCTCGTCCAGTTTCTCGAAGGTAAAGGGTTGTTACCCTTTTGGAATCGGTACGCGGACAACGTTACGCGGCAAATAGGCCGGCTGCACAGCCGTATTGGGCCAGACTGGGAAGTCCATGCAGACTTGATGATGCTCGTAGAAAATCAGGCGACGATTTCAGTGTTCAATGCTCTGTGTGGTCCACATCTTTTAAGGCTAAACCCCAACTTCCTGCAAGACTTCTACGATTTTGACAGGAACTTACAAACATATCTTCAAGGTATGGAGGCAGCGGACACGTCTACCGGGGAATATTGCTGATTTCCTCGCAGGTATTCCCTGGTTTTTGGCACCAAGAGCATATGCGACTCGAAAAAGAGTGTTGAATTCTTTCGCAAGCTGGCAACAATACGCAAGAGATAATTACAAAGACCACAAGATGGATGATAATGAGGACGATGAATTTTGGGGGAGCTCATTCTTCCGAAAGCGTCAAAGGATGTTCCTGGAAATGGACGGTGTTGATTATGACTCCATGGCGTATGCCGACTTCGGTTTCGTATGGGCGTAAGCTATAATTCCCCGTGATATCGTTAGGACTCGTTTCAGCTGACCATCTCGCAGAGTCCGAAACGCCACCACTGGTTCAGCCTGGGCGACCTTCGAGATATTTCGAGACCCGGATCTACTTGCACATGTGAGAGATGAGGTTGACAGCTGTACTATCAAATCTCCTGACGGCGGCATCCGCTTCAACATTGACCGTCTGCTTTCCATGCCTGTCCTTCAAGCCGTTTATGCCGAGACCCTGCGCCTCCGAATGCACTTCTACATTATCAGGATGGCAGATCGCACAGACGTCAATATCCGAGACTGGATAATCCCAAGGCGAAAGGTCATCGTTACTCCCACAACAGTTGCGCATATGGATTCTGGAGCATGGAATACGGGTTCTGAGAACGAGCATCCTGTCGACCAATTCTGGATTGGAAGATTCCTTACTTATCCAAAGAAAAATGCAGACGGAAACTCTCAGCAATTTGATTCTCCTAATTCTCCAGCATTTTCGACCAAAGGACTCGAAGGGGTGTGGATTCCCTATGGTGGGGGCCCGCGGCAGTGTCCAGGCCGGCATTTTGCAAAGCGCCAGATTCTACTTACCACGGCTTTGATGGTGACCATGTTTGACTGCGAAATACTGGAAAGTGGTCGGAACGTTCAGGAGGATCTTACACTCAATGGCTTCGGCAGCGGCATGTCGCACCCAGCTGGCAAAGTACCGATGAGAATGCGGCGCAGAAATCGAGGCAGTCAATGATTGTAATCAATTGGAATCGTTTATTGCTAGACCTAGCAAATCGAAGCTAAATTGAAAGGACAGTATAAAGAATTTGCAACACAGAGCAACCCGGACGTATACCAGCCTCGGCGCAAGCTGGTGTGCGCATCTAAATCGGCTCTATGACATCGAAAAGTCAGCGACTGTCAAAAGTCTCGTTTCGGGAGGGAAGTTTTGAGAAGGAGCAGGTCATCGGAAAGAATAGGCTGGCTTACCCTGATTTGCATCTCGTCCGATATAGATCGGGACATCTATGTCTCTGCATCTGGTCAAGGAGCGACTGGTATCGCATCGGTTCTAGCTTTCTTGACGGTACTTCAAGAAGGGATTTCATTATATCCATGGGCGGCTGCAGAGTATTCCAATAAGTGTTGTGCCGTCAACACCTTCCCAGTTATCAAGGGCGTGGGAGTGCGAGCCGAAGATGATTCAGGGACGGCAAGTGCGATGGTATACATTTCCCCAATTTCTTCCTTGGTGTTAGGAGCATTTTACCTACGATCAATCAGAAACTTCTGCATTCTGGCACTTGTATAATTATTAAGATATTTACGTGCATCGACTTTCTCTCTCACCATAAGTATGTCTTCACCGGGAAAAAACTCTTTCTCCCTCCCGTTCCAAACAGCCAATCGAGCGCCACGTCCCGATACACCCGAACACAACCCAGTGAGCGGATCAGAGGAGAATGAGTCTGAGCACATCGAAGCAGAACAGGACGAGGTGACGTTGAGCGAGGCAAACCAGGACGATTCAGAGCCGAACGATGCAACGCAGGACGAAACTTCCAGCGCGGCAACCCTGGCGACACATGATGGCGAAGACTCCATGACTAGTACAGTCTCCGCCAACCCCCAGAGCACTGGTAACGGCAGAACGGGTACGTCAAGATAACAGTGATTGCAAATGATCCGCAGCACTGACAATCACAAAGCAGTAACGAGAAGGTTGCCCGACCTACCACCGGAAATCCGCTCACTCATCCTTGAATATCTTTGTCCAGCAGCGTCTGTATGCGCCGGCCTCACTTGCAAGTCGCTGTGGACGGCACACCGTCAACTCCACCCGAACCCAATATCTCTGTTTGTCTTCGATGAGCCTCAAACACACCACACCCCTGAAGGCTTCGCAATTAGCACCCATACTATACTGCGTGTTTTACTACGTGAGTGGCTAAGACGACAAGCAGAGGAGAATGGCCGTGGGGGAAAGGGAGTGAGATAGTTGTCCACGGTGCGAAAGATCAGGAATAGACGAAGGGATTACAGCCAGGAGGAAGATGAAGAAGAACGGGGGAGCAGGGTCTATATGGCATTATCACGCTAGCACCATGCTGTAGCTTAGCTTAGCGATCACCCTCATTCTTATGAGCACCGCAATGCAATTGCTAGTCGTCTTGCAAACCGTTTGCTATATCATTTCATTTTCCTCCGTCAACTTCCATTGAGTGACGGAAGCTACCAGATGTTTCTTTGCACACTTCCGTGGAGTTCCCAGACGCGAATCAACATGTGTCTTGGTTCGCTATCCTTTGATCGTTCCAATCATCCGTTTCAAATAAATCCTCAACGTCAAGTCGCTTCTCCCGTTCTGCATCCAAAAAAGTCAAATTATCCACAAACATAGTATGTCAGTTGTAAATCAGACAGATTGCCCAGCAGTCATGGCTGAGTCAAAAGACACCACCCCACAGCTCTTGACTTCTGACGATGAAAGTAAGTTCAGATTTCATCCACCAAAGACTTGTCTAAAAGCTAATATCCATTCTAGAAACCCAACCTCAAACAGCAACGCTCACAGCCCTACCCCCAGAAATCCGCCTCCAAATCTTCGCATATCTTTGTCCAGCAGCCTCCGTCTGCCTTGGACTTACCTGCAAACAACTTTACCCTCTCCATTTCTCCATCCACGGACCAGTCCCCTTGCACGCCCGAGACGAACCTTACATGTATCGCGCCCCAAACGGCTTTGTGATTGTTACTCGGAACGAGCTTGGAAATTTACTGAATTACTGGCGACCGATTTGGGGGAGGAACGAAACCAGTCGTCTGGAATTCAGTAATGGGTCTTGGGGAACAGCAGCGATGGGTTACTGTGATTTGGATGAAAGGGATGAAGCAGATGAAGCACAAGTCTAGGCAGAATAGCGAAGTTTCGGGAGATCAAAAGGCTTTTAAGATGATTAGAATAACAAGCTCTTGCAGATTTAGGGGTGGCGCCTAAATAATGTATGGTTCCTCTTTTGTTACCGGGTTTAGGATGCCTGGGTGTGGCGAGAATACGCCACAACAGGATCCTTCACAGGCCGCAACTTCCCAAATGAGTCAATTTGAGCCTCATGCTGACAGCCTTACACGATTGTCACTCGTTGATTGGTGGTTTGAGAGATTATCAAAGAGGATGTTACAGAATTCGGAGGTACATATCTTGAATACCTTCCCACAAGTATTCTGGGAAGTTGCATCTTCTGTAATGTCTTTCAGACCACCAGGACCGATACTTCTCTTCGGCACCTAGCACTTAGTAATCCGACATCGGGTAAAGAAAGCGACTTAAACTTACCAACATGTCAAACTCAGTCGCCTCTACTAGCCTGGCTCCCACTTCTAGTATCAACTACGATTTCAACTTCAACTTCTCCCAAATGGTCAGAACGTGCGACAAAGGCAAGCCCACGCAAACCCCTCGATGCAGCGCTGCTAACATCCCAACCTACAAGACACACCCAAAGGCGCCAACTTAACATCTCTTCCCCCAGACATCCATCTCATCATCTTTGATCTCTTGGACGCCGTGCCATCCGTCTGTCTCGGCCTCACTTGCAAAAGCTTCTATGCAATCCACTCCGCCATCTGGGATCCGGTGTCCTTATCTTGCCGAGCCGATAATTTCTCAGAATGGTATTATGCTCCAGATTTGTCAGATATCCTGATAGAAAGTCACTTAAGCGATTTTTTGAGGGACTGGCTGCCGCAGTCGAGGATCAAACGGGCGAAAGTTGATGCGGGGGTGAGAGAAAGCTCTAGGCTAGGAAGGAGGGGAAAGTTTGAAAGAATAGGGAATAGGGATCGGTTGGAAGCATTAAAAGCTAAGGAGAGCCAGGATTTTGAGAAAATTTGGGAATTTGAGTATTCGTCACGGGGGGCTGGTAATTGGAGGTGGGTAGACACCATGGGCTTGGGACAGGGCGTCATGCGAATAAACGACACTCAGGAACGACCGAAGAATCAAAGGCCTCCTGGTGAACAGAAAGAAACAGTACTAATTTCGAATGTACGACTCTGAATGGAGCATTTACCTTCAATATTCGAAATAATTAGTGCCGCTTCCTTAGTCCACAGCGAGAACCCCGCCCTAAATTAGTTCACTATCTTTAGCTAGCAGACATATCGGGCGAAAGTTCCCGTACTCAGATTCGGGACCCAATGTGTTAGTGTGCAGTTTGACAACTGTTCGTCTCTGCTTGTGGAAATCCGTCACGGTGATGTAACTAGCTAAAATTGAGCACAAAGCCCCCCCCGGTCCACACCCCCCAGGCTTTTTTCCTAAGCACATTGTCTCTCTAATTCAGCCAAGATGTCGAAAGAAACTGAGGGCAAGAATAGTAAGTCTTCACCTCGCAATATGAAGCAAAATTGAATGCAGCTAACGACCTTCAGGTGTAGCTCTAATAACTCAGAGACCTCCTCCAACTCTCAATTCGTTGCCGCCAGAAATCCATCAAATAATATTCGAGAATCTGGCCGGCAGAGTAACCTCAACCTGCCTCGGCCTCACATGCAGAAAGTTCTACGGAATCCACTGGAGTATCCACGGCAAGGTTCGCTTATGGGATTTCGACGACGACGAAGCCGAGGAAGACTTCGTGAGAGACGAAGAAGGCGAAATCGAGTTTGACATACTCGACGACTTCATTAATTCTTGGTTCACCGGGGACAGCAGCTTCCGCCCCGAGAACTTGTTCCTGTGGCAGTTCATTGACAAGTGGGGTGGTGGAGGGGAGCATTTCAAGATTCATTGTCCGTGTGTGGCTCAATTGGGTTATATGACCGTGGCATTTGTCACGGAGAGTCAATGGAGGAAAAGAGCGCCGTGCAGGGAGCATAGAAATATGGGTGGCCGTGGGTATGGGCATTTCTTGGTTGGTGGGGATATTGTTGTGGCTTCTGTTTGGAAGAAAGAGGAGCCGGTGGTGGAGGAGGAGGATAGCAAAGATTAATCACTCAATTGCGCTGATCCAGATTTGAAAAAGAGGAGGGGGGTTTAGAGACTCGGAGTGTGACACTAGAAGGGATGAGGCATTTTAAGCGGGAGGCAACGGTGATAGTTTTGGACATGTAGAATTGAATCTTTTTGGTTCGTCGCTATGTAATCAATCTTGGTTTTGACAAAGCCAGATAATTGTCCCCGGAACCTAACGCTGCGTATTGTTCATCAACAACACCGCCAACAGTCTCCAAAAGCACGAGATCATGGACCCTTATTGCTCATACGAATCAGTTGGTAGAATTGTCGCGAGGATACAAGTAGAGGAGGAACCCACCGAGAGCGGCCCATCATTGATCTGCACCGATGGGGCAAGCGGAGATGCGAATACCACGTCTATCTCAGGTTCGATATAATCCCTCCATGGCCAGAAAATAATCGAAACTAACACTTCTAGGCCGAGAAGAAAGTTCGATTACTTCACCGTTAGTCGCTCTCGCCCCCGAGATCCGTCTTGCTCTCTTCGACCACCTTGACTCTGTCACCTCGACTTGTCTGGGCCTCACGACCAAATATTTTTACCAGCTGCATATCGCTAAATGGGGTCTTAAAGTACCCTTGACCAGACGAGTGGACCATCTAACGGCCATTCCACCAAATACCACCCCTGAAAAGGCCCCATATGTTTGGGCAGAAATCTTGATAGGTCACTATCCCGAAGACGTCAAAGCGTTCATGATGGATCGGGTGTATCTGTGTGGGTGACTCCGAGACTGGATGGAGCCTCATTATCTCTATTCTCTCAAGTTCCGCAAATATATTAAGAGGGACAATTACGAAGATTTTAAGGAGGGGCGCCCATTCCGCATGATTGCAAGTCGCTTGGAAGGAGTGGCACAATGGCTTCATGTCACAGGCAGCGGATATTTCTTCCGGCGTCCATTTAATCGACAGCAACATTTACAGGTTGGATCTGCTTCCCAATAGCTGTGGTAGAATGATGGAAGCGAAAACATAGAACAGGCAGCTCGATATCGGAATCTCGATATGAGGATTTTTCATTTCTGTCATTGGACCTAAGCAGCCACCGCTATCTCTTGAGCCGAATTAAATTCTGCCCAAAATAATTCAGAATATCAGCGTCTGGAATACTAGGCGCCAGCGAAATGAATACACAAAACCGGCTTTTGCATCCATAAGCAATACCACTCATAACCTCGTTCATCAACACATACATATCTAGGATGTGGCCTTGGTAATTTGCGTTTTCGTTGCGGTAATTGTTGGATTGCCAGCTGTGATTGTTGGCGTTTTAGTCGATGTATGTTTGGTGGATGTACTGGTTGTCCTAGGTCGTGTGGCAGTACGTTGTGTCCGCGTCGTCGTCTCCGGCACTGGTGCTGTTGGTGTGGCTCCCACGGTGATAGTAGCTGAACCCGAGCCCTGTTGACCTTCAATAGCCATCACCATATAATTCTGTTTTCCTAGTTTCAATCCTGCCTTCTCCCATGCATTGAAATGATTTCCCGTGTTTATGGTCCCTCCACAGTGCATCTTGGTACGAATCGACCAATATTGCTGAAAGTCGGCGGTGCCAATTATGGAGGGGGCATTGATGCGCTCTTTCTGCCAGATCTCGTAAATGCCACCATCGGTTTCCACTGTACCATATTGCGTTGCGCTTGCATTATCCGAGGGGTTGTGCAAGCCCATAGACTCAATCACGTAGTACTCGACCAGTGGATTGGTTGTCCAGCCATATAGAGCGAGGTATGCATTGCCTTTAACTTCGAAGGCACCGGTGTAGTTGAAGAGCCTGGAACGCAAACGGTTGTTATTTTTTTTATTTCGTCAAATATCGGTTGCTTGCATTATGAAAAGGATCTACTCACATTTTACCCCCAGGACGGTATCCCTTGCCAACAACAAAGTTTCCACCGAACCCATTGTCCCAGACTGCAGAGTACTGGCCTCCCGCCCCACTCACGTAGTCGAGATCAGCAAAATCATTCTCCCAGTATTGATTTGCAAAATTCCCGCCTTGCCTGGCCTGTAGAGACTCAGAATCTTGAACCGGAATCGCAACCACACCAGCGGTTACACACAAAGCAGTGAAGAAACTGAGGAGTGATATCATGACTGAAGTGATTTTGTGTAAAACGATTTTTTGTCTCTGTTTGTAACTTTGATACACCTCGCTTTTAAGTACTGAGTGAACTTCCCAATGGAAGTTACTCGATGCCTTGCTTCATAGCTACCTTCTCGTTACGGCGGACATTTATATTCAACTGTCAGGTAGATACTTAGGCTATGCATGTTGTGCAGATATCCACGTATCTTGTGTATTGATCGAACGCCGCTGAGGTCGTAATGCTTGACTCAAAAGCGCAGGCGCGATAGGTAACGTTTGATGTGTTTCTGAGCACGGAAGACTGAGATCTGATATGTCCATTATGAGTTGATATAGATTAAATCTAGACCCAGATATAGTAGGTAATTTAATTCCCTACCTATCTAGGGGTTAGAGCATTCCAATAAAGATACCATTACTACGGAGGTACAGTTCATAAGTATTGTCATCTTTGGGTGGTTGTGTGATTGGCGAAGCTGCAGCCGATGAAAGGTCTCGGGACAAAAGTCTCCGGTTAGCTCATATCTTGGCCTGTACCTCTGTATCTCCATTAGGACTGCATTAATAGGGCAATAGTTCATCCGAAGGTAAGCCACAACGGAGATTTTAACCGACGGGTGTCATCCTATTCGCCACCCTTCCGCTCCAACACCTTGTTTTGACCTTCCAATTGTAAGTCTGGGCGCAACATTGATCATTCTCAGTCGAAGACCACCGGATAGTACTTCCGAAGCGCATGAGCCTCAACGCAGGACTTGGATCGTTCTTTTCTTGGCTACATGAGCTGAGTTTAGCCGAGAACACAAGGCGTATTGATATCCATTCGATCCTAACTAGCTCGTAGGAATGGCAGGTAGCCCGAGGAACATCGGCCCGCGCTTTCAACTGTTGCTTGCTGAAGAATCAGACTCAAAGAGAGAGTCTCAGGGATAGACTCAGGGATGGTTGCCTGTATATTTACATCTTGCATACTGAGTGGGCCACGCAATATACAAAGCGATTGGAGGAGAAATACACGCTCCTAGTTTACTTGTGGATCTACATTAATAGCGGCATCTCAGTCAATTGATGCTCTGCCCTGACCCGCGCCATCTTTGTTCCGTGTCACGGGAAAGCGCAGACTTCTCTCTGCTTTCGAAAATATCCGTTTCGACGGCCTTCCCACAATTATTCGGAGTTTCCTGCTGCCTAGCAAGCTATCAGAATACGAGGTCGCGATCGATTCTCTGCTAGTTGTCGCCGATAAACAGTGCATTGCTTTGTCAGCCGCTGTGGATCCCTCAATTCGACCTTCCGTAAGTAGATGGTTTGTGAGGTACTCGCCCGTGAACAACTGCGGACCTCGTATTCTTTTTAGAATCGTAGGTGCGACCATGCACTGCGGGCCTCTTAATCGCCCAGTCTTCTCATCGTCGGTGAGGTGTAGCAGCCCTTCGATTTAATATTGAACACCTTCAGCAAACCCCACTCTGTATGTCGAATCGGGTCCATCCGGTGCTAGAGCAAGGATGACAACTGCAATCCAGTAACCCGCCAAGTGTTTCTTTGGCAGTACCTTCTTCTTGTTTTGGAGGACAAAGCTTAAATGAAAAGTACTTCAGTTACTTAAGAATTCGCAAAGCAAACTTGGTACCCCACCAGACCCTGCAAATGTGCCGAGAAAGCCGTCGCTCCAGAGACTCGGAGCACAGCATGGCAGAAGACTGAGGCCAAGGGTTACAACGGCGAAGTCGTCCAATTTTGCGATAGCATCATCGTTGGGCCAACGTTCTCGGGTTCCATTGGAATTGGTGTCGGCATCCTCTCAGGCAGTCTAGAAATATCTCTAGACCCACCCTCGAGCAATGCTTTCTGCTACGGCTGTGTTGCACGAAAGAATGGCGATAAGTGCTCCATGCTCTGGTATCAGAAGAAAATGAACTGGAGATCGGGCACTATATGGGTTCATGACACAAAGTTCGATAACGGTATGAATGCTTGCTCCATCTGTACTGGAGAGTATGATCGTATAGAACGCGTTGGATATGTTCATGCAGACTGGCCAAGGACGGTCAATAGGATTCCATTGATCACTCCAGGATGCAGCCTATGTTTGGATTAGAATGTGATTTTCTAAAGTTCATTTCGGAATTGACTTTCTCTTTTTGAGATTGTGCGCGGAGGTTCGAGTTGTTTTGGGAGAGTTATTTTCAGGGGAGTCGTGTTTTTAAGGAGGGTCGTTTTCAGAAAGAGGTAGGGGGAGTACAAGGGTAGCTTCTGTATTCTCTTCGTCACTTGGAGCTCCATTGATAGAGAACACGTTTTCTAACTTGTGTTTGAAGAAATTGCTTGCGAGCTTTGATACGCAAGATGAACAGTTGTCAAGTGCTTGGGTGTACTAAGTCTTTTAAAGTCGTAAGATCATCTAACTCCGTAGGAAGCTATAGCAACCGCAGTATCCCGCGCTTTGGAACTTGGCAGGATCTGGGTCTCTCTATTTAAATTTTAAGAGCATACTATAGTGGTCTAACAAGGATCCAAGGAACACGAATGTCTTTGAACCATTCGCTTTGTCAATTACGGTCATTTAGAGGGCAGTGGAACTTCAAGCGAAAATCCCATGTTGCAAAATGCATATCCCCTCCGAAAACGGCTCTGGATCTATTTAAATTTACTGAAATTTTGATTCCGCAAAGTTGTTAAGGCTTCTACTGCTGCGAGTTAGCGCCACTAGTTCATATGCTACTCGTTTTGGCCCTGCCTCCTATATAAACAGGACCGAGCCTCAGGCAGTTTACGGGTTTGATATAATTGATACCTAATATATCCTCAAATCTCCTTTCGTTTGTCGATACGGGAAGTTAAGAAACTTAAGCACCATTCTCCGCATTCTATCTTGTACAGTTGTTCCTTTGGCTATAAATAGATATTGCTATAAATAGTACGATGACGCATGGGCACAACTGGTAATAGAGTATCGAGTCATGAAAGAAAAATATATGGAATTCTCCAGGAATTCTTCTGTTTGGATTCCAGAAGTGCATATGAATTCCTGCCCACGTTAGCTTCACCCATTGGCAGTACCCATTTTATACGAGACAGGAAGCTGACATACCGCCCCCACACCATCTCGCCTCGATGCCAGTGGGAGGATTCGTCCATGCATGCGCAAGATAATCCTGAAATCTTCCCATATTAATTAAACTGCATTACTATGTCAGAGTGGTGTAGCACGGTGTCAAAAATACTCACTCGAGGGATCAGCCCCCCCCCCCCCCTATTTCCTACTTTTCTTTCACAGCCAAACACGGCAACCTAAACTCCAGATGTTTCGACCCCAATAACGAAGCGGTAATATAACAGTGTCTCTAATTGACCTCCTTAAGGAAAATTTTGACAATTCCTCGTTGAGTCCGATTCTCAACCGCTCAATAAACACATTTCTAAATGTGGCTCTTCTTTGCACTTCCTCTACTGTACCTCCATGTGGTGACTTCAACATGCTACTATCCCAACGGTACCGCTATCAACCCGTGGCAGTTTCCCCTAACAGCTGTCTGGACCGACTATGCGCCCTGTAACCCTGACCCAAATGCCGTCTCTATGTGTTGCGCTACCAACCGCACTACAGGGGCGCCTCCAGACACCTGCTTACCGAACGGCCTATGCCACGCTCCACTCTCTGGGATTACCTGGAGGGAATCTTGTTCGGATCCGACGTGGAAAAGCAAGGAGTGTCTGAAAAATGTGTGTACAGATTCCTCGGTATGTAAAAAGGTCATTTGCCCCTCGAGAAATAATTATCAAAATGAAAGTCCTAGTGCTCATAAGCTGTGTAGAAAGGGGGTTCATTAGCAGATAATGCCATGACACAGTGCGATGAAGATGGATCTTGGTGTTGTGGTGCTTTACCGACTGCACGGAGCTGTTGTGCGATCAAAGACGAGATGAGAATTTTCCTAGCGAGTACCGTTGGGACTGGAGATAATATAATCGGAACTCCGAGCTCTTCCATGTCTAGCACATCTTCTATTTCTAGCACATCTTCTGAAATAAGCATATCTTCTGCATCGAGTACGTCTTCCATCACCAACAAATCTTCGACAACAAGCATATCTTCTGCATCGAGTACATCTTCCATCACCAACACATCTTCGACAACAAGCACCTCCCTTGTGGGCAGTTTTACTTCCACAACAAATGTATCTTCGACAACTGGTTTCTCTACGCAAAATCCGAGTATAAACATCGCACCTTCTACAACGCCCACCTCAGATGCCCGAATTACAGCGAAAACTACAAGAATATATATCGGCGCAGGAGTAACTGTCGGTATCGTGTTCATTTCTCTGCTTTCTCTGCTCACATATTGTTTCGTATCGCAGCGAAGCGAAAAACGAAAACTCGATGCAGCAAAGACAGTGCCAAATGACACCGCAAGGCCAGCTGTAGTACGTAATACCGTGGGAGAATTTGTGAAACCCGAATTGGATACCTGTCAAGAGATATATATGATGCACTCTGATGATGTGAGACCAGAGCTGCACGGAAGGGAGCGGAGGATTGAATTGGGAGGTAATGAGAGGTTCGAGATTGAGGGGCAGACCTGGATATGATGTAGCGAACAAACATGCATTGTGTACAGTACATATACTTGGAACTCTGGTTTTCGAAACTTTCCGGCCCATAAATGAGAATTATGTGTTCGTACCCATACGGTTCCCTATGAACGATCCTTTCGCGTTTGCAAGATGACTTGGTAGTGGATCTCTGCCGTCCATCTTCTCGGGATTGATGGATGCGTCAACACTGGCATATCGCGAGGTCCGTCAGACTATAATAAACTTGTCACTATACAAAATGACAACTTGAAGAAGAGCGACGAAGCCGATAAGGATAGCAATGGTTGAAAATGCAACTGCCAGGCCATAGGCATTTCATAGCTTGTTTTGGGTATAGACATATACGTTTCGGCAATACGGCAGGGCCACGTTGATCAAGGGTGGAGCTTCCACTAAACAAGTTTAGTTTCAGGCATATTATTGTATTTCTCATAAGACCCCATATTATTTTAGCCTACCATGGTTGTCACTCAATTCTTTAAAATCACGATATTACGGAGAAAGTCCGTAGTAGTGATTTCCTAGGACAGATCTTGAGAGCAATCCAAGAAACAGGGCCTGGCTTAGGTTGCAAGAATTGACGGCTGAGATTGTGGAATTGGATCAAGATAGGTCAGGGGGCGGATATGACCAGTGATCAAGTGAGACTGAAGTTAGTGAGGACCGGGAGAGCGAGGATGAGTCATGATGAGAATAATGTGGACGAGGACGAGGAAAGCAAGGATGAGTACAGTGAGGACGACAACCAGTATTAAGATTCTCGCATCTAGCTAAGCGGGAAAGATTCGAGTATTGATTTCTGACATGGCAAAGTATGGAGATAAATATGTGTATTTCTATGAGAAAGGTTACACATTCCTTGCTGCTGCATGCGTCAAATCTTGAGCTCGAGGAGTGCCGTCAACACCTATAATCGTTAATACAAGCAAGAAATCTACTGGATCTACACTCACCTTCTCAATAAACCGCACCCCAACAAGAATACCATTCTCATCTATGAACTCCTTCTCATCCCCAAACTCATTGTCATTCCTATCCAAGCACGTCAAGCAAACAGCCGTGATCTCAGCATACTTCCTTCCCATCCTAGGAGCCAATTGTTCCTGAGCAACCCTCACCAACGCCCTCTTAACCTCAAAAGCCCGCTTCCTTCTATCTTTCAACGGCGCTGTTCCCACGTCCAAAATCTCCGGATTCGGCACAGGCGTCCCTTGCGCCGTCTCCCACAACACTAACGAGCTACCAAGACCAATCTCAAGAAGACAGACGCCAAGGGAATAGATATCATGCTGAATGGTATAATCTTCCTCTGGCTGCACACCCTGGCGCGTGGGATGGCGATATAGATTCGCCTCCCACAAATCATCGCCCTGATGCTGCGTCTTCCCCTCCGCCAGACGAAAGCGCTCAAACCCCGTCAGAAAAGCTAACGGCAAGCCCGTCTTCGTCCCATCGTTGTCGACGTCGCGCAGCACGAAGATCGTTTCCGGCCGGATGTTCTTGTGCACGAAGCCGGCTGAGTGCACGAACATGACTGCTTTCGCCAGCTGTTTGGCGAGCGAGAATTTCTCGTCTAGGGGGCTGGATGGTAGGGATGTGAGGAGGAGGGAGCGGAGATTTTGCGGGGAGGTGCCGGTGGGAGAGCGGGGGAGGGAGAAGACGAAGCGGTTTCCTGGGGTGGATTTTAGGATGCCTTTGCAGGGTAAGACGCCGAATTCGAGGGAGCGGACTGTTTGTAGGATCTTGGCCAGGTTGCAGATGTCAGGGAGGGTGGAGATGCTGCTGGGTTGCTCGACTAGATAGTCAGTCTCGTCCGTCTCACTTCTCCAGACTTCGGCTGTGGATTGCGGGAGCGCCGTTTTAATCTCGTCGTTTTTGTCATCGAAGGAGTCTTCAGGTAGAAAAACGGTGGCTTTCTCCGATTCTCTCGTGCTAATGTGGTGGTTGATGGCTTCCCTGAGATCCTTCAACGTGGACAGCGGCTCAGGCTCTCCTACATGAACTGGGTCAAGCTCTTGATCGATCTCCTTACTGGATAATCGGATAATGAGATACCAAGACACGTCAAAGACCTCGCTCCATTCCTTTAAATCAATCAAGACAGATTTCAAACTGTTCTTCACCCACACGGCATACTTCAAGCGTCTCGCTTCGCCTTTCTTCGACAAGATACTCTTTACGGAGGCCTCGCCATCTTCCTTCCCGATGATACTATCGATCAATGAGATGGCTGCTTGAGCTTTTCCCTGCAGCACTTGCAGCACAGCGTTTTGATGGATTTGGTACTCATCGTCTAGGCTGTGCCAGATGTTGCGCAGGAGCTCTAGCTGCCGTTGGATCTTGAGCCAGCGCGTCTCGATCAGTAGGATCGACTCGGCGATTTCAGGCTCCGCGTGCTTGTAGGACTTGCATGTTTTGACGAGGATAGTGCCGTATCTGTGAACTTTAGTGGTTGGGTTGGTGAGGCAGCAGGTGACTTGGCAGACCTGATACAAATGTCGGCGAGGCTGATGGCTGAGACAGCGATGTCCATACCTAGATCTCAGTACGATTGGCTGTAGTAATTCCTGTTGGGATTGGCAGGTATTCCCGTGTGCATATACCCAGATTCTGAAATCACCCACAATTACATAGCACAGATTGGAGTTTGGGAAGCTGGAGAAAGCTGAAGGATGGGGTTACATGGTCGCTTAGTGGGCCAATAGACGTCACCTATCTGGGTACATACGGAGCCTCCCAGAGAGCGAATATTCCGTGAAATGTTCGGTACGAGAATTGTGATCAAGGATATAGGGGGGCGAGCTCAAGGCTTGGAAGGAGGTCCAGTACTTGAATATTTTCTGCCATCGAAATGGATTTGGAGACCTAGAATGTCTCCGAATATGATGCACTGATGACAGCTAAGATTAACTAGTAGCTTTTGAGACATCGAAAGGATTCCAGGTGAGAAACGTATTTCTAGTATATTTCCAAAAAGAATCTGCAAATATCAACAATCTCTATCTGAGGCTGAACAACTTCCGCTTCTGCTTCTCAGGCACCGGCGCCGGCCTCGACAGTAGGGCCTGCTTCTTTGCTTCTAAGTCCATACGCTGTCTATCCAGCTGCATCTTCATTTCTCGGTGTCTCGCGTACAGTTCTTCTTCACCCCTATTCAATTCCCCTTCCTTCTCCCTCATTTTCGTGGCAAGGACGGCCTGCATCTCGTGATCCATCTTTTCCAGCTTAGTTCTGTGCAACTTTACCTCTTCCGTTGAGGAACAGTTCATCCAGATCTTGGAGGAGGGAACGAGGGGCGCAGGACCTGTTTCTTGCGGCATGCGGTCACCGGTGCCGTGAAGTTCCGAAAGGTGTCGATGGGGAGGTTTCTCGACCGGGAATTTGCCGCAAATGAAGCAGGTATCCCATCTCATTTTGTAACGCTGTGGCGGGTTCCATGGCCTGGACCGCCAGGACTTGAGCGGAACAGGCTCAGGTTTGTTGATTATGCAAGCTGTCAAAGTCGGGGTAGGAGGTGTTAGTTCAGAAACCGGGTTTCCATTTAAGTGACACAAGGTCCATAGCGTCCGTTCGGTTTCTATGACGCTGCTGGTAATTTCTCCGTTCTTGACGTTACGCTTGACCATCCAGTGCTCTGGGGTGTTGCAATGGTTGCCAACTGTCCAGCACTTCATACAGAGATCGAAGTCACCCTCATTGCAGATGCCGCAATGAAACCAGTACTCTTGCAACCTATTATCACAATTGTTACAATGGTACATGTCGGAGACATTCTTGGCATCTACCAGTTTGTTAGAGGTAGCTGTGCTAGGCTTTTGAGGTAATGGCTTCTCATTTAGGACAAGAGGCATACTCTTTGCACTCGGAGTCTTGTAGTGAGGGGTTCGAATTGTCTCGTCCTCGTCTGAAAATTCATATTCATGTTCGGGCCGCGAACCGGGACTTGAATGGTTCTCAATTCCATTCGCTACCAGAGGAGGCTCGGCCTGTGCGGCCTGTTGCTGCCTGATATAAATCGCAATGAAGTCTTGATTATCCCTGATGAGATCATCTGTAATACCCATCTGCTTCAAATCGTCGCCCCATGTTTCCTTCCAATTGGGGTCAATGGCGTCCAGCGCAGAAAATTGTGATTTCCCTCCATTAAAGCTTCCACCAGAATTTCTATACTTCGGTGCTGGCTGCAGTACGTAGCCAGTCTTTGCTTCTGATGCGGATGATAGCAGTGGTGTAGACGAGCGCGAAGAGAGCGTAGAACCCTGAGACACGATGTTCAACCCCTGGTTTTTCAGGGCAGAATTTGAAGACCGATTTGAATGGGATACTAGTAAATTGGCTGTAGGATCCCGGGGACTCAAATCCAGCGACTTTTTTTGAGTTCCAGAACTCTCTATAGCTGTTGCGAAGTCTTGTGTGGCAGTAGCTTGTTTGATCGTGACTTCGTGGTCCCCATTGTATTCCCTAAGAATAACTCGATTTGTATCCAGTATCATCGACGTGCGAGACTCATTTGAGGTGTCGGGTCGAAGCCAAGGCGATTCCAGGGTCTCCACGGCCGTGGGTCTATGTGCTGGAAAGGGAACCAGAAGACTCTTGACAAACTGAATCCCAGCGTAGCTGGAACGAGGTATCAACGGAACATCCGGAAAGCGACCGCCCTTGCAAAAGGCAACGAGATTCCTCGGCCAGTCTACAAACGGGACTTGAAGGGCCAACATCTCGTAGACGACGCATGCAAACGACCAGATATCGACGGCGTTGGTGTAAGAATCCGATTCTTCGTCCAACGAAGGGACGTAGTGAAATATTTCAGGAGCGAGATACTTCGGCGTACCCGTGCTGGTTCGCAGTGCTGTACCATCACTGACAACGCGCTTCGAGATACCAAAATCTCCAATCTTGACCCACCAGTGAGGTGCTTGCTGGACGACGAATATGTTCTATTGGGTGAGCCTTGTGTTCCATGTTTAGGAGCGGCCTTACTTACTTGAGGCTTCAAGTCCCGATGTGTAAACTGCTCTTCATGCATAATCCTCAAACCCTCCAGCAGCTGCAACGAAATGGTCTGCGCATCGCGTTCCCCCAGCTCCTGCGTGATGAATCGGTCAAGAGTCCCATGTTGGAAATATTCCATTGCAATGAAAATATGGTCCTCATCCTCAAACCAGCCTAGAAACTTAACAAACGCCTGTGACTGCGCGAACTACAATGCATCGCCGTACGTCAGCCCGTATCTTCTCTAGCTTATGCCTCTCGTTACCAACCTTTGATCTCGAAAACTTCGTCAACGCCTCCAACTCCTTCCTAAAATCAACCTTCATGCGGGCCAAATCGAACTTCCTCAATTGTTTCACAGCCCGATCCTTGTATTGTGCTCCATTATCAGCATCTGTATCCTGCCTCGTCTCGAGGCGAACCACGCCAAAGGACCCCGCTCCAAGCGCCGGCTTCTGAGGAAGCCATCGTTCCTCAACCACAACTCTCGATCGCCCATGTGCCCAGTCCGCACGGTATGATATATGTGAGACGATGTCTGGGCGTGTGCGGAATTGGGTGTTGAGTTTGTAGTCGTCTAGATCGTCGCGGAGGCGCGCCATTCACCACAGCCTCGCGGGACGAGGCACAAGGTTTTGCGTGGAGAGGAAGTTGAAAGCCGAGTACTACTGCGAAGGAATATTTCGGGCGATTGGTCTGGCTTGCAGTTGGAGAAGTTGCATTGCCATAGATGACTGAAGCCTGTGAGAGTTGTGAGATCTGGGGAAAGCGGGAAAAGCAAGAGCGAAGAGCGAAGAGCATTCAGCCTCACCTGCCTTGTCTCATGCACCACACATGCATGTTCGTTTCTCGACCAATAGTACATTGGACAACATCTAATGTGGTTCTTTAAATAGATTTCTCGATTTCTCGATTCCTGGCGACAGAGTCCTTCGAATGCAGAACATCAAGAGGTCTGCCTTCTCAGCCCCTAAATGTAACCTCGTTTCCCCCATCTGAGATTCGAGATAAATGAATGTCCTCCTAGAGCCCGCACATGATACAGAAGCCAAGGAGGAATTGATTGCGAACTTGGACAGGGAAAATTCATCGCAAAGTGGTTCAACGTCAAGGAACAAAGGAAGGTGTTTATTAAATGCGGTTAAGGAATGCTAGCATACTTGCCGCATGCGGGACAGGCGGCTCCATTGGTACATGCCTTTATTACTGCAAACGGTAGAGCAACAACGTATGTATATATATATATATATATATATGCAGCTGGGAGTCCCCGAGTTAGCTGGTAGCTGGTATGCACCAAGCATCCTTACGGAGAACCCGGCAAAAGTAACCCCTCGTAATGACCTTCTAGTGGATCGACCTACTAAAACTCGCCAAACTGCCCTATAAGGCTCTGTAAAGTTCGGCGCCGCTCGCTAAAATACCCTGTAAGGTCATAACTGTTGCCCGAGCAACTTTCACCATTGTCCAGGCAATCTACAGGGGCTACAGGGTACTGCTGGCGAATATTATAGGGCTTTACAGGGTATTTTGGCGAGCCACAGTAGGTCGATCCACTGGAAGGTCATTACTTTTTGCCAGGTTCTCCGTAGCCACGAAGAGTTTTCAACCCACCCTGCAGAATTCGACATTATCTTGTTGCTTCACTTCGTACTTGACATGTACCTGAGAGCTGCCTCTATCTGCTCATCTGGATCCAGTCCTCTCCAATATCCTTTTGCCTGCTCAGCGCTCATGGTATACAGAGTTGATGTAAAGAAAGGCCTTGCTGCAGAGATAGGAGAAGACGATAGGCGAGAGGATAGGTGAGAGGATGAGCGAGAAGATTGAGGGATAAGATGAGGGAGAAGATGAGATGCGAAGGCAAGACAGGAAGGGCCATTTATGGAATACGCAGCCCTAGGCAATGCAGGCAACGTCCCTGCGTGTGGGCATTTTGCAGGCAGACTGGCAGACGGGGATAATTGTCAGAGGTTGTGAATGTACAGTGGTAACAGATTCGGGACCCCTACTAGGGTGTTAGGGGACGTCTTTCGGATCCCTACCTGGGGAGAGGGGGGCCACCTTCGGACCCCTCGTTAAAGGTTGACCACTTCTGGTGAGGTGGGTGAGCAGACCTGAGCCGAAGTTAAGCCAGGCCTAAGCCAGCCTGAGCAAAGGCGGCGCCGGGTCACATGAGACAGTAAGTTGGGAGGTGTCGATATTCCGGTCAGGAAACAATGAGATCAAGGGTTACTGGAAGACCTGATGTCCTTCTGAGTCAAGAGATTAAGAGCTCTTCCTCCATGGTAGCTCCTGAGAAATAGGGATACCGAGTCATAACTTCACTGGGGGCCTTATTTTCCATATAATATTTAAGCAATGTTTCAGTTCTACACGCAGTTGGTAAGAGTGGCTTTCTTTGGAAGTTGTCACATCAGAAGCGTGATACCGTGTAATAGCACTCCCCAGCGCGAAAATTCACCTAATTACTGCCAAGACTTCATAAGTGCAATAACATTGAAACGAAAGTCCCGCCACCTGCCCAATAATAGTCCGCAAAACTCCCGTTTACCAAAATTCATTTTCCATCCAACATATCTTCTGAATCAGCTTCCCCAAACGGTAAGCTGCTCCTTGTGGCCACAATCAGCGAGCGGATGTACAGTACTCTAATTTAGAGTTCTAGATCCTGGTGATTCCAGCATTTTATCGACAAGCAACTATTCCCCTCTTCTCTCCACAATCCCGGATATCCACCTCGCAATATTCGACCACCTTGATCCAGTCACATCCGCCTGCCCTGGCCTTACTTGCAAATACTTCTACAAGCTTCACATCGGCAAATTGGGCCTCAAAGTTTCTCTCCTCAGTCGCTCAGACCAACCAAGCCTTGCTCGTTCTCAAACCGCCCCGAGAAGCCATCAGACACGGCTCGGAAGCGGACTATACTATCGACATCTCGAAATACGTTGAGAGGGTGAAGGATCGAGTTTATCTATGTGCATGTATTAAGGATTGGGTTGGGTCTGAACTTGTGTTTTTGTTGGAGGAGCGGAAGTTCGTTAGGGAGGAGAACATTGATACCAGTCTAGCGTTGTACTTTGTACAGGAGAATTGCGTGGTATTGAGATGGGTGACATTCAAAGATGATACAGATGGTTCCATCATCCGGATTATGGATAGCCACGTTTGGGACTAGATAATATATTTTGGATTCCGCATTTGGACACCACTGCTTCTGTCTGAAAATGTGTTCAAGCATGCATGTTACGAAATTAAGCAGAATCTTAGTAAGTCAATGGTAAGCTCCGACCGACAAAGAAATGGAGTTTCATTTCTGAAATGAATACCACTAAGAGTTTTATGATATTCTGACAGGTCTTGGCATTGAATCGTGTTTTGTCTTATGCCATCTCGCATTCACCCAATCTTCTGACCTCCAACTTCAAAACCAAACGACGCGCCGCTGAGTTTTCTTCGTCACGCAACATCACCACATTTGAGAACCACCATGGCTTCAGCCGCAGCAGACTCAGCAGGTACATAGACTCTATGCCACCTTTGTAAAGGGTGAAACTAATATCCTCAGGTTCCATCGTCTCCAAGTCCAACTCGCCAGCGAAGTCGCAGGCAGCTGCCATCTTCACCTGCCCACCCGAGGTTCACAATCATCTCTTCAAGTTTCTGGATCCTGTGGCTTCGACATGCTTCGGATTGACCTGCAAACTCTTCTACAAGATACACCGCTCGTTTCATGGCACAGTGTCACTCGCGACGAAAACAACTGATGACGAGAAGGGACGGCCGCTGCACGAGCTCCTGGAGCACTGGGTTGGGGAGGGTCTTCCAAACCTTAGGAGACTGCGATTTGTCTATGATAGTCCCTCGTGCAAGTTTAGGGATGTCGGCGATATCCTTCAAACGTACTCAGAGGCAACGATCGCCTGGGCAGCGAAGATAAGCCAGATGATTAACGAGGTTCAAGAATTCGACCGACGTATTGAGGAACTGACTCGTTCGGCTTTGCCCGTCCCAATGAATCTGTACGAGCAATGTTGGGAAAAAGTGAAAGACATGCGTCGAGAGCTTGAAGGGAACAAAAATCGCATAGCAGCCTTCTCCTACGCTAAGGCCAAGATGAATCAGAATTTGAGAGTATGTAGTCCACGCCGAAGATGAAGCTCTTGCAGTAACTAAGAACCTTTTAAGATGCTGGCGTGATGGAATTGACCGACAAAGTTGTTTGCACAATTGAGGAGGGGGGAAGGAGGGAAGCGATGGTCATCGGGCTGGCGCGCCTGGAAGAGTCGGTGCAAAAGCCGGCATACCCTAATGTGGCACATTGATGGTTTCAAACAATCACTTGCTACATTGCAACTTCTTTGAGCAGGAAATACGGTTGAGGCACTTCCAAGGCATTCGGATGCGCTTTCATTCTTAACGTAGAACCATGACTTGTACTGAAAATCTTTCTTTCTTTTCAGTTGAGCTTGACCGCGCATGGAACCCAAATATGTGAATTGCTGCTTTACATCCTACGTCGTTTCATATTCACCCTCCCAAACATTTGTATTTTAGCCCTCCTACAACGCCATAAGCCCGATTCCTAGTACCCAAACCCCAGTCATCATGGGGAGTTCAAACCTTTCCAAGAGCAAATCTGAACCCCTCAACACCCCCGGCGGCGAGAAAATGTCATCTGCTGAACCTGGTAAGCGTCTTCATCGTGTCCTGACAATCACTTCCTAATGCTGATCTTCCTAGATTTGGCTCTTGCTATCTCCGCAAAAAGTGAGCTCCTTCAAGATAAACGATGCCTCCTCCTCACCGTTCCTCCTCCCGAGATACACAACCTGATCGTCAAGCTCCTCGACCCAGTCGCCTCCACTTGTCTCGGCCTTACTTGCAAGACATTCTACGATATTCACCGCTCGTTCCACGGCCGTGTACCTCTGAATCAGGAGTCTCCCGATAACGGCTTGCAATTGCACCATTTCCTGGATGATTGGATCTGCCAGGGCCTTCCCCTTCGTCGGCGGATCAGTCTTGTGTACAGTCCAGCGGCGGAGAAATTCCAGGATTTAGAGTACATCAGAAAGACAGTTCTCGTGGAAATCGAAGAAGTTCAAGGAAAAACAAAGAGGGCGGACACGGAGTATCACGCGATTTTGCACAGCGTTACCATCAACCTTCAACTGTACAGAGGTACTAACAATACGGGGTCACCGCTGGTCGATATCAGAGAGCTTCTAGCCGGGGCTACTAAAGTGAAGGAATATCGAAACTTATTGAGGGAAATGGAGCAGGCTCTCAAGCAATCTCTACAGTTTTCCGTCCGCCTTGTGGAAGTTAAAGCGGCAGTAAGTTCTTCCATGATGACTATTAAGGGACGATCTAATAAACTAATTGCAGACACATGGCTTGGCTTTGAACGATATCGCGACACCGAAATGTGAGCGCTTCTCGGAGAAGGAGAGGCCAGTCCAAAGGGTATGGTGGTGCTAGTTCAATGATCGTGATCATTACATACATAGACTTGATGGACTTTGGGAGTGCTAAATATATCGATAAGAACAATACAACATCAGAGCACTTGAAGGTTTCAAACAATATTCGTACTTTCTCAGTAACCCTTGATTTATGAAATTACGGGCTTTGGCAGGCTATTCTCCCTTATAGAAAAAGTTTCAATTATTTCTGCCAACGCTAGCGATAAGGGATTGCTTGATTCAAGGTATAGTGAGCCAGACTAAGTTAGCAACTTGTTCTCGGGAGCAAAGGCTGAGTCATTCCCGCTTTCGGCCCGCCTTTCTAGACCCCCACCACAAAATTTCTCGTGGATCTTAAAAAACAAAGCCTTATATTGGATTTTAGTCAACTTGAATCAGGAAAGAATCCCTCTGGCTCAATTCCTCATCCAAATCAACCAATCGATCCTAACTCCAAGTACTCATATAAAGACAGACACTATACCATTCCCAGACCAGACCTACTATATCTAATACAATGGCCCACATTCTCATTCTCCCCCCAGAACTCCTAAATATCATATTTAACCTCCTCGATCCCGTTACTTCAACATGCCTAGGTCTGGCAGCCAAACACCTCTACCCAATCCACCGCTCATTCCATGGCACCGTATCCCTCAAGACTCCTAATTCATGTATGACGCACTCACTGGAGCAGCTCATAGAAACATGGATCGGAGGCGGAAGACCCTACAACGGAGGTCTTGAATTCATCTACAGCACCTTTTCAAATAAATTCATGTACATGGAAGACATTGTGGCCACACATATTCGGGAGATGGACCGTCTGAAGAAAATGGAAACAAGTAGAAACGCCGAGAAGAAGTATATTACGCAGGCATTGAGAAAGGGGGCCCGGAAGGGGCTGGGGTTGAAGGGATCTTCACGACGGCTTCAGCAGCGTTTGACGGCGGTGGAGATTAGGAAAGGCGAAATTGAGCCGTTGAGGAGGGCATTGAGAGGTCATTTGAGTGAGGCGAGGATTGCGATTAGGAAAAAGGCGAAGGTATTTATTCAATTGTTGCGGTTTACGGATTTGGCTAATGGATGTGGCAGAAATTTGGGGTTTTGCACAGGGACGGGATTTATAGAACTAGTAGAGAAAGATATCTGACAGAGGAAGACGATGAAATGGGCGGAGATGATAGAGATTTTGTCCTAGTGTTGGGTGATATATAATAGGAAGAGAGAGTTGTAGAGTTACAAGTGGTGCAAGTTTTGAACCAAATTAGCTGTTGACCGGAACGGAATTATATTGAATCGTCGAAAGGACGGGCTCACCTCGGCGATTCACCTTCGCGTTGTCGCAGATCTTTGCAGGTATAATGGAGATGACACAGCCCTTGATGAGCACAGTGCACAACTCCGCCAGAGCACATAGCAAAAATCTCATCCCCCATCACAAATTGACGTCTAATACAACCATGTCTTCGACAGATCTTCCATCCGAGCCCGAAATAGCGCTAGCTATGCCGAAGCTCGATATTTCCCTTCCGGAAATGGTGGGCTTGACACTTCAACCTGGAGACTCTTCCATGGCCGCAGGTAAAGTCCTGAGAACTCTCATGTAAGATAGTCATGCTAACAATCCAGATTCGATCACAACTGCCAGCCAGCCCAAGCTCCACATCACCACCCTCTTCGACGAGCTACTACTCGAAATCTTTGATCTCCTCATCGTTGAATCCTCCGTTTGTCTTGGTCTCACCTGCAAGAAATTCTACAACATCCACAAGAGCATTTGGGGAAAGGTGGAGCTACTGAAACCTCTCGATTTCTGGATGACTCAGACATCGGAGCATATCGATATCCGACTCTTCGATCTTCTAAAAGACTGGATGGGCCATGATATGGTGTTTGATTACGAGCGTCGGGATCCGAAGTTCGTCAATGTGGAGGAATTTGCAGCTCGAGCGGCTCGTAGGAAGGCACTTCAGGAAGACGACATGCAGATGGGAAGATATCATACAGAAGATGACCATCGGAATTTAATAAAGGTTATAAAGACCACCGGACGTGAATGTCCCGGTCTGCTTGAGTGGAAAGATTCAGTGACGGGATATGAACAGTTGACGATGATGATGGGTACGGATTTGCATTCGCATTATGTGATGCGCTATGCTGTGAAGTACTCGCTTATAGTCTTGGACAAGGAGAGGACTTTCCAAGCGGAATGAGGAGAGACGTATGGAAGGAAAGTTTGCATGTTACCAGTTTCGTAACAGAATAAATACTTATTCGCATTGCGTTATTCTTGTGCACTTTCTGTTCCCTTCTATGGAAATAAGCAGCTGCAGGTACATGGAGGATCGATTGAACAAAAATTATTGCTAAACCCAGCGATCATTCCTCTCAAATTGCGATGTTGGAATTTTGCTGTCGGTGTTGGCGTTTGAGAGCTGCACCCAATCACGCGCCCGCCTTTCGCGCCGAGCCCCTGTTCCAACAATATAAATAGCACCCTCAGCCTAAAAACCAACTGAACGACTTGTCAGATGCGGGATTCCTTCCCCGTAGAGATGAGGTCAGCTTCGGCGACCTGCCGCGGCCGTCAGGCGGCTGCTTCAACCACACCTCTCAAAAATTTTACATCATCTTATATAGGTACTTTGATTGTTGAAATTCAGTGGGGTGAGACATTCTACAGAGTCTCCAAGAGCGGTGTTTATTCCTATGCTTCGGAAAGAGGACTACCTCCTTTTCGTGGTTTGGTAGCAGGTGTTCTGGTTCGTTGCCGCCGTCACCACGGTCATCAGTTTGGCCCCCAACGTACACTTCCTTTTTCGTTATTTGGCCGTGCAAATTTAACTAATGATGATATCAACAGGATCATGGGCATCTACTCCCATATCACAAGAAAGAGGGCTGTTGTCGCCACCATTATTATAATAATCTTCATGACTGGTCTGACAACCTATTCAAGGCTGCAGTATCAATCTTATACGACTGTCGTGAAACAACTCATTCCACTCTCCTATGGTAATGATCAAACAGACTAGGAAATTAGTAAGTGATCCCAGAGTTTGTGTAGATGACGTGTCAGGAACCTGACATCTGACTTGCTGCAGCATCTCCAGTAGATAGCATAGACGGCCTTCAAATGATAACGCCCATGTATGTCAAAGTGATATTAGATCCCAATGACGACGAATTCACCGGACTCCGATGCCCCGAACTCACGCCAAATCGCTATGATTATCTTTGAGCTCACAGTAAACCAGCGCTCTCAATAGGTGAGTCAGGCGTCTTTTGAGGGTCTGACCTGACCTGACCCATTGAAGAGAAGATAAGACCTGACCTGACCTGCTAAAGGCAGGTCAGGTCAGGCCTCTTGGTAAGTTAGTCTATATACTAAAAATAGAGCTCGAAGGGATGAAACACGTGTTTAATAATCAGTAAAAATTTTATATATTATAATTTGACTAAGTTATATATATAGAGAAATAAAACAGATTAGTTTCTAATACCAAATTCTAAATAACTTACTTGATTTTCTCTTCAAATATAAAGTTTTCACTCATATATGATTGAAATATCCCTTATATTGAGCCTCCAAAGGTCTCTATAAACGCCCAACAGTTGCCCATGGGTTTAGAAACTTTTGACCTATATTTAGCAGGTCTTCAGGACCCCCAACCTGTACCCGGCCTGTTCTCCACTTAAAGACGCCTACCCACAAACCCGACCCACCCATTGAGAGCGCTGCAGTACACGCCCGAGGAAGTCATATCAGCAGACGAAATTCTTCTTTGCGCTCAATCTACGCTAATGTATCGGTATCATGAATCAATTTTCTCCTGTTTTTGTGCCGCATGGGTTAGGAAGCTTGCTGCTCTTGCTAGGCGCTAATTACCCTTAGCTTACCTTCAACTCAGTCAATTCTCCTGAGCACCCTGAGTACCCTGAGCAGCCTACCTGAGTATGCCTGATTATTTTGAACAAGACTACCACATTGTCACGTAGATTGATTTCTCGCTTCTACACAACCTGGAGTCGATACTGTCCTTTTGTAATTGAAATTGAGATTTAGGAAATGTACCCCTCCTTTTTGTAATCCAAGTTAATGGAAGGCTCTAGAAACCTTGGAATCCTATATATATATATATAGCCACCTCAGCCTGTCTTTAGAAGGTTGAGGCGCTAAATACACAGAAAATTAACAGGAAAGTTGGTAAACGCTAACATGTTATATTAGACTAGCTCGAAAATCTCAATATTATCTTCCATATTCCCAAGTGCTTCTCCAGCCATATATCCAGGCAAGTAGCACTCGCCAACAAACTCCACCTGCCTACCAACCTCTATGTCAGAATTCGAGGTAATTTTATTGCTTGAACGTGTTACATAAGGCACAGTTCCTCCATACAAAACAACAATCAAATCTCCTTCTTGGGCCATGCTTGGACATAAACCAGTCATGCCATTCGGCATAGAAAAGAAGCAGTGCGGGTGACATTCCACCGCTCCTCCTGTCTCAGATGCGTATTTGTTGTGCGCATGCAAATGATCTTGTATTAGGTCGGTTGGGGGCTCGCGAAGGTCTAACATCGTGCCAATACTACCCTGCGCGCCAAAAGTAAAAATGCCGCGATGGTTGATAGGATCGAAAAGTTTCTCGTAGGCTTTGCGATGTCCGGAAAGACTCGCATCAGTGTTAAAGTAAGGGAAGGGGCCGATGCGCTCAATACTCCCAATTTGGACGCCTTTTAGCAAAAGGGTAGAGGGATCTTTGTTTTGATACAACAATGCTACATCCGGTCCAGTTTCACCGCTGGCGCGGTAGTGTGTCGAAGTTGATAAAGCTAAGCTTGCACGTCCCCAGGCACTCCTGCCGTCATGCCAGAGCGTCCAGCTAGGCCGTGTCGTACTTTGGAGGGGTTTTGGAAGAGGAGAAAGCCCTTGCCATGTCCGGCCAACCGAACAATGTACCGCAGAAAGGATCCGTAAGGACTGTCGGGATGAAATCCACCGACGCGTAAAGTCGCGGTAGACAGCGGAGACATCCTTCTCGTAGTCCGGCTGTAACACAGAATCACTGGATGGCTGGGCGAGGTTGAGGAGGGCGAACAATTTATCGCGCGGGTCTGATGCATCCAGGTCCAAGCCAGCTACAACAATGTCAAGGATGTCTGCCACTGGGGGTTGAGGAGCATAGCCGAAATGGCCTTGATTGCTTGACCTGGTGATCGCAAAAAGGTCTGAAAACAGCGCTGGCATGACTCTCACGTTCAACGGGCCCGGCACCATCATATAGCGGTTATTAGACACGTTAGCCTGCAAGATAGAGAACCAAGAAGTGGCCTGTTCACCGCAGACAACAACAACTCTGGTAGCGTTGAAAATCTCTTGTACTACCCAGATTCGTCGAAACCATGGGAATTCAAAAAGTGTAGAGGCACCGGTGCTGTTCTTGGGGATCTCGCTGACGATTTCCTCTGTGGTTAGAGGCGGGCCACTTGTCGTACCTTGATCCCAGGCGGGCCCTTCATCGTTGAGATAGCTCTCATATGAACTTCCAGGGAGTTGCGACCTTTCAAATAGTCCGCGTAACTCCTGATATTCATACCCGCCTACATATTCTGTAGGCTCACCTAGCCAGACAATAACCCTTGAAGCCTTAGCATAGACATAGTCCATCATCTGCACCTGCCAACCACGTTCTATCAGGTCATTCTGATTGATACAGATGGCGTCTACCCAGAGGGTTCTTATCTTGTCATACTGGTATCGCAGTCGCTTCAAAGCAGCGTATAGATTTGAAGTGACTCTGAATTGCTGTCCTGATACCTGAATAGCCTTTGAGTTGTTCGTATTTCCCCAGCAGTAGGAAAGAGCTTCATATCCAGCGTGATCGTCAGAGACTAGGCCTGTGAGGTTTAACTCACAGCATACCAGACTGTCTGCTAGCCCAGGTAGCAGCTTGAGGATCCGAATCTGTTTCCGTGATTCCGCTAGTGGCCTATATAGTGCCTGAGTAGAGGCCGCCGAGGAAACTCGTAGTGATGAAGCAGTAGACAAATCTGCTGCTTTAACCTCGCCTATAACTTCAATTTCGGCATGCAAGACGTAATTCCGCCAGGCCCGGTAATGAGCTTTAGGGATAATGCGGATCGTATCATTAGCCTTGATATTGCAGATGGCGAGCGCGATGCTAGGTTCGGATCCTTGATCTGACCAATTGCTAACATGGGTAAAAGGTTCGCTTCGAGCATGTCTATTGCTCTGGAAGCGCCAGCGTGCGCGGTCATGTCCTTCGGGAGTTACAACAGCAGCATCAAAGAAACTGTAGCATTCTTGGTAAGTCCCGCCGCACCGGCTCTCCTCGTTACTAAAGCCTTGATCATGGGAGGTTGTTTTGATGGTGATGTGTTTTACATTTGAAAAGCTGGAAGGGACGGTCAGCTGGATGTAGGCCTGCTCCTGACATCCAGAACAGACGGTGACAGGCGTCGACCTCGTCGCAGTGACTGTGAGCAGTTGATTATTAGACATTGAAATTCGGCCAGGCGAGGCGGTCAAGCAGAAGAAACTAGTTTGTATACTGTTCTAAGGATCCACGTTTGTGTGGTTGAAAATATACACTGGTAGTGAAGTCAGAATATTCACATTCACAGGATTCATTGCCAGCGCACAGCGTCCTAGGCGAAGCGGCACGTGCTTGGCGTGCTGCCACCCCAAAAAAAAATCAAGAAGCCTCAAAGAGAGGCCTCTGATTGGTCAACAAATGCGTAGCGGTAACGTGACCTGCCTCCCTAACCAAAATTGAAGACTAAAAAGGAGGGTCTCCCCCTGCGAATATATATATACCTAAGCATTCTCTTAAACTCACAAAATAGATTCAAAAAAGGGGGGTTCAGGGGGGTCTCCCCCTGGTATTATACTTTAAAGATTCTATTAGCTCTTATTGCTTTAGATTTTCTGCAATTGAGGGTCTATGCTGCAGCTAGCCCTCTCCTCCCTGAGCCTTTCTCACTATCTATTTATTGTCAATTATATTTAAAGTCACGGTATATCGATACGTAGCGGGGATTGCGACCGCGCCCCGGTGAAGCAACGGGGGGGGAGCAATGTTACGTCGCGGTGTAGCTGCGGGTCAGGTGGCTGAGGCTCAGCTCATGCATGCTCACCCTTATCTACTGGTACGTTACTGAATATTTTCTCTATGTAGCTCGGGAAACTCGGGATAGCCAGTCAGATTGCGTTGCACGCGATTCGCCTCCAGTAGAGAGGATACTGGAAATGGAATGGCGAGGATTGTGTGGAATGAGAACCCGCCTGAGATGGTCGAGTGTATGGCAGATTTTGTAAGCGATGATTGGGGGCCGTGGGATGAGGGATTCGAATCTAAGAGTTGCATGTATCCTTTTGGATACAATGGCTCGCATTGTACGTTGACGCTCCTGACAGCACATACTCTGCAAGGCATTCGGCTCGTAGTGATGTTAATAAGTACTTAGAGGAAACGATGAAAGGGCTTGAATGGGAGCGTGATTCCGAGGATTTCAAGCTACGAGCAACCACGCTCTCAAACAAGAACAAGATTTCCGATGTGAAGAGAATCATGGATGTCCGCAAATACTATATGTCTACTCTCCTAAACTCTTGTAAACTAATTTCACTTTCTATCCTAAATACAAAAGAAGCACAACACCACAGTGTAATACCAAGCCCCTAATCATGGCCACCTCGCAACCGTCTTCAAACTTTCTTAATCGACTTCCAAATGAGCTACTGCTTCGTATCATGCTTTTTCTATCACCAGAATACTCTGCGTGCTTGGGTGTCACATATAGAAGACTGTATGCCGTACATCGCCGTTTGAACGGTACTGTTCCTCTGTACACCCCACATGAATTTCGGGAGTCTTGGGAGACAGTGGATTCGGCTTCTCTTTTACAGCTCTGCCAACTACTGCATGATTGGATTGACCCCGATGGAAAATTGATCTTTGATACTAAGTCAGGAAGGTTTGTCACATGGGAGACGTGGTGGGAGATTATGGCGGTGAGGTTCGAGAACTCAAAATAATATCAGGTTATATCCAGATTTAGAATAACGGAATTCTCGCCCAGTGCAGAGGCACGCTGTTGTAGGAAGGTTTTTTTTGAAACAAGAGCCTACCCATCATAATGTCTTCTTTCAATCTCTATTGACTTAGTCATGTCTTTGAGGTGTCATGCGCTTAGAAATATAATACCGGCATGTGTATGTGAACTTGCTGAACGAAGGACCTGTTCACCTACGGCACGTACAGGTGATTCACACTGCGGCTGCGACTAGGTCTATAAATTCCCTTGCTCCACCAGCTCAACTCCAAATCTTGCCTCTTGACAGTGTTATTTCAGCATTTGCGTCCTCCAAAGACGACACCATGGATTTCATATCCCAACAGCATGAAGATGACAGCACAGCCAAGGCGGTCAGAGCAGCAGCCGCTACGTCTACATTCTTAGATACCTCCTCCGACCTTGCAATTTCCCGCTCCCCACTCACCAAGCTCCCAATCGAACTCAAACGACTGATATTCGAACACCTCGACCCGGTCAGCTCACCTTGCCTTGGCCTCGCCTCCCGACACTTTTATCCCATCCACCGATCCATCTGGGGCACTGTTCGGCTCCCTACCAAATTCTGCCTTGACTGTCAACGCGGCATTCCCATTGGCAGCCCAAAATGTCTTTGCGATAATATCTGGTGGGATGATCATGCGGCAGTATTCAGGAATACAGAAAAGATTACGCATTTGTGGGATTTTTTGAAGGTGTGGATAGGCGAGGAGTATGCGTTGCAGAGGGATGGGAAGCTATTTATTAGAGAGAAATAGGAATTGGAGAAATGGCCGCTTAGGGGTGGCAATGAGGGTAGGGAATGAAGGACGATCGCGTGGACGTGTTACCGCCAGCGGCATGGAGAATGGTGGCAGAACTTATTTGGGTACTTTTCAAGAAGGACATAGTAGTAAATCGCTTCATAATTGACACTGGGCTTTATTTAAGATATGATTTTCAGATATAATTATCCTTCTCCAAATGGATAAATGAGTAAAATAAGCTAGATATTAGGTTCCTGACAGCCCAGGAAAGACTTACTGACAATTCCCGAGGTCATCTCTGGGTTAGAAATCGACGAATACAATAGTTCTCTAAGACTAATTACGCATTTCGTGACCCCTCCACAAGCAAGCCACCATTCCCGTTCTGTCTCAAGAGGTTAGATATCAACCATCCATGGCATATTCAATCTTTTTCTTGGTCTCTTGTTCAGGCTCGCTCTCGCTTTCGCTCTCGGGCTCAGGTTTGGGTTCCGTCTTTTTCTTTTCTTCAGTATCCGTCTTGGTTTTACCAGCCTCATCCACAAGATCCAAGAGGCCGATAGTCTCCTCGTGAGGTTTTCCGTCATAGTATTTGTTCAGGATCTTTTGGAAGTCAAATTCGAAGGTACCCCGCTTGGGTGGGTTGGGAGCAGCGCGCTGAAACAACGTCATGCAGGCATGCAGTTTTATGTTGTCCGGCTTGCCCAGCAGATCAACGGCTGATTTGACCTCGGAATCAAGAACTGCTTGGGATATTTCGTCAAGCTACATGCCCAGTGTCTCATTTTCCAGGTAAGCTCTGGCTTCGTCAAGAGACTTGATCGCATACTTCTTGCTCTGTTCCGACGTAAAGATGCCGACGAATTGGGGGAAGATGAACCACATCCAGTGAGTGACTTTCTTACCGTTTTTAATTTCTGCTAGTGCGGCATCGTATTTATCCTTTTGAGCTTTTTCAAAGCGTGCAAGGTTGAATGGGTCAGCTTTGGCGCCAAAGTTGAATAGTGATTTTTTGGGGCCCATGGTTCAGAACTTAAGGAGACGAATTATGGTGGAAATTTTCAAGATGAGACTTTCTTGAGTGAGGACAATAATAATAAGATCCGAGTTCGAAAATTGACGAGTACATCTGCCACTGGGCCTGATGATAATGCCTTTTGTAATACCTCTCTCTTTGTCTGTCTTTCCGCGTGGGATGTTCATACGCTTCTGGCCTGAACAAAAGAAATGTTTATTTCAAGCTATTCCAGCGTTATTAACAGAATTTGCTTTGTTCGGGGTAACTGTATGGAACTTTGTCCATCTGCTCAATTTCTTTTCGGAGGCAAGGATCACGAGCCTCTCGGCAAGTGAGCTACAACCAAATCTGAGCGCGAAGAACAGTGCACATAGAGAAATGATTTGATTAGCAAGGACATAACACACGATTGCATATCTCGCACCTGTAGAATTCGTTGGTATTCACAGCAGAAATTGTGAAAAAGAGAGTAACGCGAGCTGCCCAATCACGATTCGTCAATTTACATAAGGGCCAATCACTCTTGCAAGTTTGAATCCTAATGGCTTAGTCCTGGCAAAGACTTTTTTCCTTAATAAAATCGTTCGTCGCTCCCAAAGTCAGCACCAGCTTCTAGCAACTACAGTATCCACACTTTGCCCAAGCATCGCTCAATCTATGATCGCGATAAAGCTTCCGTTGAACTTGCAACGTTGCATAGCTCAGAACTTCTTTAGATCTTGCATAACTCACATGTCATTTCGGATGCGTTCATTCCACGCGGGACTGCCGGATTCCCACTTCAACTAGGCGCCTCTTATCAGTATGACGAACATTGTCTATTTGCCATGCGCGGGATTATATTTCGGAAATTCCACCATCTACATACGCGTTTCTAGCCCGTCCCTTCAGGACACAGAACCACGTTAACTAATTTGTCTGTGGACCGTGCTGCAGACGCTGACCTGCTTCTCCACAAGCACTTGGATCAACGATGCAACTGATAAATATCTGTCTGATAGCAAAAGAAACCTTAGTGCTATGCAGCTCGTTGGCCGAGTTAGGTAGTCGGACAAATATTGCCTTTTATCAAGTCCGCAAGCGCGTCTGTTGCTTGCACAAGGTCCAATGCACGATCTCGATATCTTTTTCCGATTCATCACTGGGGGCCTTTTTTTTTTCCCAAGTCATTTCTGTAAAAAGTTTGTTGCCGTTGCTATTGAAGTCGAAGTGGCAATGAGTCCTCGAACCATGTAGTTTCAACCTTATTATTTCTTCTCCTTGCTAAGATGCTGTATTAGATTGCTGTCATCATCCCTATTCTTACCGCATCTATCGATTAATTTTTGATGTTGATGTTTTGGGTAAAATTCTGTTAGTGTGAGTGTTTTTGGTGTCACCGAATATAAGCTTCAATTGGCGTGCTGGGCCTCGGTTTCGGGATCTACAGCACGAATGCACCTCAGGACGTCAGCGCCAGTGCAGCGATCGGGCTCACCGCCAATGAAAATCTCAGAATTTGTGGTTTATACCAGACCCGATTGCCTTTCTACCGCACTACCCGTATGGGGGCAGAATAAATAGTAAATATCATTGTGCCATTGGCTACCGGCGGCGGAGCATCCTCCGAATGATCAGCAACGGGCCGCATAAGCCTCAATTGCAACATATCGATATTGTTGAATCCTGAACAGAAATTGCAGGTACCTTCTGCCGTCCATGCCTAGGGTTTGGGTCTCTCCATCAGCGAACACATGCCTTACCCTCTAGCCACGGACGTGGGCCATAACCTGCAGAACGTGGGAATAAGCTTTTGGTACAAGCCTCACGGCATCTATAAGCGGGATGGCAGCTGGTGAGTAGTTCTCTGATGACATCCGACAAGTTTTCATTGGTCGGTCTCTTCGGGTCTTCAGCCTTGTGCTGATCTGGGGTTGAGTTCAAAAAATCCCAATCTGCCATTTCTGTACCTCAAATCCGCGACTATTTGTTGCGGACAACTCCTAATACTAAAAGAAGGTCCGGGGTTCACAAGGCAAAAGTTACTGTACTCCAGAATGCATGGAGATATTTCACCTACCGGCACTTGAACTTAAAGTCCGCTTGATAAGTGCTGAAAGGGGCTATAGATGTCGTCTTCACGCGATGGTGCAAGGCGACGGCATACTTCGGCGAGATACCTGCTTAAACGCCAATATCAAGTTGCCCATTGGCTGTACGGTAACTCAATCGGCGATGCAAAGGAGGTTCGATCAGTCTACTATGCATATTTCCCAAATCTAGATATGATCTGCCTCGCACATTCCCATTCAGCGTACAATATTATCGCACGCAACGTATGACAACATCCTGCCAGCAACAAAGCTATGGTACTAACTTGCTTCTCCAGAGTTGCGGGAGTTAGTAGTGTCAAAGGCAAGATTCAAATGTCAGGCTATCTATGACGAAAGTCCTAAAGGAAATAAGTATAAAGGGCTACGAAAAATCCCAGTTTCGAATGGTCTGTCATCCCCATTTACATCTTAATCGACCTCCAACCATTACCAAACATCTCCAAGATGTATTCCACTCTCCTCTTGGCATTGGTCTCGACGACCGCCGCTTTTCCCCAGCTCGCAGAACTGTCTCGCCGTGGACTCTCAAACGAAGCGATCAAGGCAGAACTTCTACAAAGCAGACAATTGAAGACACAGGATAACCCTGACCCCATCCTTGACCCATTGTCAGGAATCCTTTCTCCTCTTGGACTTGGCAGTCTCACACCTCGTGCCCCGCGGTCTGAGCAGCACCAACGCGAGATCGAAGACCACATTCGATCCAGACTGGAAGAGCGCGATGAAGATGTCAACATCGATGCCGCTATCCTTACTCCCAAGGCACACAAGCGTCATGTTGAAGAGCGAGGCTTAGTTGGTGGTATCCTGGGTGCTTTGACGGGCCCCCTGGCTGCGCTCGATATCCCTACTCCACAAGAATCTGGCTTGAAAGCAATCCCAGGTGACGAACCCGAACACCAGTACATCCCACCTGGACCAACTGATGTTAGAGGTGATTGCCCGACTCTTAACACTTTGGCTAACCACGGGTATCTGAGCCGCACTGGTATCACCACCTTCGCCGAGGCCGCAAATGCTATCCAAACTGCGTACTCCATGTCTTTTGACATTGCTGTCTTCCTTAGTGCCTTGGGTTTGCTGGCCGGTGGAGATATTCCCACAGGCAAATACTCCATCGGTGGACAGGATGCCCGTGTTCCGTCGACCTTGGGCTCCCCTGTCCTAGGTATCGACCGACACGGACTCTTTGAGATCGACGCCTCCATCTCCCGTGGAGATAGATACTTTGGCGACAACCACTCCTTCAACATCTCTCGCTGGAACATCCTTGTCGAGGAAGCAAACGGCTATGGAGACGGACTCTTCACCATCGACGCCATGAAACGTAACGCCGCAAACGCAGTTGTAGCTTCGCGGAACAGCAACCCCGAGTTCACCATGGGTAGTAACTTCGCAGTCATTTATGCTACCCGTGCTCTCCTAAGTCGACCTCTTGCCAACGGAACTTTGCCCAACTTCCCGAACTTCGCCAACATCGCTCCATTTTACCTCAACGAGACGTTCCCAGACTACTGGTACCGCATTCCAAACTCCTACTCCCTTGTCGATTTGCTCGGCGACATTGGAGATCTTTTTCTTTTCTCGCCTCAACCTCTTGGAGCCAGCTACAATGGTGCCTTTGTACCTCTCAACATCTCCATGCCCGAAGCTGCTCCTGAAATTGGCTGTCTAGGACTCTCTCTTCTGGCATCTGCTGCGCCGGATGAGGCCGAGCCCGTTGTGCAGGCCGCGAGTGCCCTCACGAACCAGATCTTCGCTGCTGTCTTGGGTGCGGCTGGTTGCAATATCGAGGATTATGACACTGCTTCGGGTGCAAACTATGTTGTTGCTGGCGAGAATGTCAATGGTGGTAGTGGAAGTGGTATCACTCACAAGGGAGAGTGGGATTCCTTGACGGCGATCCCGACTGGAGAGTCAGCAGGCGATGCCCTTTGAGCAAAGATCTTGGTAGCTTGTTACAAGCAGTCTATTACAGAGGTGGCAACCTTCTACTCGTATTTTCTTTTGCGCAATCGTAGTTTCTGATAGAAAGATGCAGCGCTTGTCTATTGTGGATCTCATAGATAGTTAATAGCTTAGACTGATATAATCTAAATTCCACTTACAGTGTCCCATAATTGTCAAACACTGCGCAGGAAGTTCAAGTCAAGTGAACTCGAAATTTACCCCGCCCCCTTTTTTAGCCGAGTGAGTGTAGCTCCCGAGCCCCACTTTACTGCTGAGGCACCTCTCACTAGCCCGCAATCTCCACGCCTGATTCTCATTGTCTGAAGCCTTCATTCAACACGATCCTAGATCCAAGTTTGAGTCACAGCCCGCGCGATGGAATTACGAGGCCAGAAAAGATCAAAAATGCCGCGATATCTGATGTGAGAGACGACTTGGCGGACCGCACTCGAACGACGCGCCTTCTGAAGACAATTCGACACACGCCCAAACCTCCCGATATTTACGAGTACGAAACCTTTCCGCCTCGAGCTTCGCACACATAACACGATGGCAGCTGGCAGGATAGATGTCTGCGGTGAGCGGGATTTGGTTCGGAGCCGAAGCTTAAAAGCAGACCGGGGCCGCTCAGCTTAGGCTTTGAGGGTTTTGCAATCTGGGCCCTGGTTTCATCGAAGATGTCGACTCATTCTGAAGGCTTGCAATCTACCGGAGGTACAACATGGTAGCGATACTGGGTCAGAGGGCGCTCCCATGTTTATATGCCGACATCTCGATGCTCGGACACTCGCGAGGAGAGGGTTCTTGCTACCAGTCAATAGCGCCTTTCCACATGTCCGTGTGTTCTGATGCCTTTTCTCCCCTTCTTGGGCGGTGTCGTTTTCTCTTTTAACAAGTCTTGGTTTGGAAAAGTGGAAAAGTAACATCATGAATTATAATTGATTGCTGTACGATCGAGGACTAATTGGATTCATTTTTTCAGGGCTGGGAATAATTTTGTGCCATTGCTTCAAGGATATATTGCAATCTACGCCGATTCACGCCCTATTGCTCTTGTAGTTTCTACTCCCTTTCATCACGACCGAATAAACGAGATGAGGGCACCTCCACTGGCAAATTCCATGGCGAGTCTGCCATCTGAACCCTTCTCAACGAGCTCCCTCCAGTCATCCAGACTTCGCTTTTTTGCATTCAGTGCCACCACCATGTGTATGTCAACTACACGCCGGCTGCGTTGATGTGTTACAGACCCTTCATTAGGCGGTAGGACAATAGCATCATTTAGCATAAGGCGTGCCCCTTTTTTCATCGACGGTATAAGATTGGCGAGGATCTTCATGCAGTTGTCATCACTCCAGTCATGGAAGATGCGAGCAAAGAGGAAAACATCGGCCTTCTATGGCTAGGGTGTGAAGAAGTCATAGGCTTCGAACGTAAAGCGATTATTCACGTCTTCTAGGAGAGGTGGGACCGATACAATCGTGCCTTCAAGATCCTGCACGATGCATCGAACCTGTGGTGCCGTGCGAGCGATACCGGCTGCCTTCTGCCTATAACCACCACCCACCAACCGACCAGCAACACAGAGCCTAAAGAATTGCAATCAAAGTCCAGGAATTCCTGCTCATGCATGCTAGAATAGAACCTCATGGCGTTCTCGAAGCGCGCCGCAAACGACGGATGGTGCGCATGGAACCCTAGATCGTTGCGCAAAAGATGAAAACCGGTATAGTTCGGGGCGTCGCTCCCGGCCACTTTTGGAATCCCTCGACCATGTTCCCACTCAGCGGGAACATGTCTCCGAGGATGTGACCCATCCAGTTCATTTTCATGGAATCAGCGACGAGAGCTCCAGAGAGACTGGTGTGGGCCAGGCCATCCGTGGTTTCACGGAAGACATACGAGGTCATGATGTATCGAAGAATGCGCTGGAGGCGACTCTGCTCGAGTCCACACTTTTTAGACAGCTCCGAGTATGAAATGGCGCCGTCGAGAGGGCTGTGGAAGCTTCTCCCGAGAGAGAAAGTCATTGATATACTGCGTCCTTGAGCTGATTATCTGTGACAGCTCAGCCATCGATGCCATATTTCTCGCCATCTTTGCGATTGCTGAGCCTGTATCAATGGCTCAGTGCGGGGTGCAGCACTTATGTTGCCGCTGATCCCCACCCATTGCACCAAGCTTATCTCCTGGGCCGCTCCAAGAATAGGACCAATCACTGCAACTAGTGCTTTGACCACTGCAACTCCAGTGAGAATTTGCTATAATCGCTAGAGCTTTACGAAGTAGGTTCCTTGGCCCAGGAGGTCGCTAACGTTATAGCGTAGCTTAGAATACGTACCCTTCGGAGCGGGGTATACTTTGCAAGCCATGCCTACGTACAGCAGAGAGCTTTGGGTTACTATCTATGATCTCTCGTCCCTTCTCACGTCACCCCAATTTTGTATCGCTGCGGTGCGCCGCTCACAACAAGTATTATTGTATTTTATTTTACGCATGCTATCTACTTCCGATGACCACCCTTACCTTTTCAACCCCTGGCTTTTCTCGTGGCACGAATCGATCCATCCAGATGGCGACGCTGTCCGGACAGACTCCCTTCTCCAGCGCGATTCTTCCCGTGAATCGTCGAATCAAGGTAGCCAACCCCACGTAAATTTCAACGTCTGCTAGGTGCATACCAACGCAATGCCGAGGGCCGCGCGCAAATGGGACCAGATATCGCGATAACAGCTTTCCTGAAGGCGCACGCGGCTGGAATAGCTGCTGCTCCAATGACACCTACAGCTTCCAGGTCTGGACTCGTGATCTTCGTGGGGCGTTTGCGCTGGCAAAAAGGCTAGATGCAGGGTATGACTCTTCAAACGCGGACCAGAAAACAAGGCTGACAAGCTTATAGGCAAGTTCACATCAACTCGATGACGGTAAACGGCACGGAAAGCGTTCCCTTTGGAGGGAATAAGTACAGCGGCTAGGGTCGCTTCAATGGTAAGGAGAGTATGGAGGAGTTTATACACACGAAGACTGTAAATGGAATGACTAGCAGGCGTCCCAATAGAGATACTTTTTCTCTTATCGTTCATGGGGCCTCTGCATACACAGCTTAGTCCACCAACGATAAGTTTGTAAATAAAAGCCAGATGTCGAGGATTTCAAGCAGAAAAAGTCTCCACATGCCATTCGGTCCTGGGCAAGAGACACATTCGATCCCGCATTCTATATCTACTTGAACCTAAGTTTTCTCCCCGAAAAGTCCGCTCGGGTTGAAACGGCCGAGTCCCCCTTTTCGCTCCGGTGAGCGTTTTTTTAATTGGCACCCCCTATTTAGGCGAGTTGATATATCCCAGTGGCCAAGCGACTGCAGAGACACCTTGCGTCTCGCTTGCAAGTAGACCACTTCGTGACTCACCTCAAATATTGACATCTTCTTCAGAGGCTCTACCCTAGGAGCAGCTCAGATCATACACCCTCCCTTCCATAGAAAAAGAGTAGCAGAAAAGCGAAATATTTAAGAAATCAATCTAGAAATGAATTACTCTCAAGATCCAGAGCACGACACGCATATTGCCTCCACCAGAACCCCACTTTCGACCGAACAACGCTACCAATATCTATGTGTTGTAGATTTCGAAGCTTCTATCAATGAATTAGATAGCACGCACGAAGTCACAGAGTTTCCGCTCCTCTTGCTGTCTACAGCAACGCCGTCATTGGACATCGTTGAGGAATTCCACACTTTTGTTCGGCCGCAGCGCAATATACGGTGGAGGAATCACAGAGACGGCCTACGGCACCTTCTTGACAAAAGCCCGACATTTCCAGAGGTATGGCAAGACTTACTGGCGTTTCTGTATCGGCATGGGGTGACTGAGCTAAATACGCTAGCAATCACATGCGGAGATTGGGATTTCAGGGCCATGCTCCCCACTGAACAATCGTTTCACGGGATTGATCCTTTAGCGTTATTCCAAAACTGGTGCAATATCAAACACGCATTCCAATCATTTACGGGGAAGAAAGCCAATTCCATGGCGCGCATGTTGAATGTGATAGGACGGGACCTAGTCGGCACGCACCACAGTGGAATCGACGATGCCCGCAATATTGCCAGTATTGCTAGATGGTTATACCAGCAAGGATACATCTTCAAAATTACAAGTGATGGATCAGTGAATAAGTATGATCAGCAGAATCAACAAAGGCTACAGCGTGAAAAGGAAGAGGCAAAAGAGGCGGCAGAAGTGGCGCGCCTTGAAAAACTCTCTGCCGGCGAATTGGCCCCTGAAGAAATGTTCCGGAATGACTCCACGTTCTCGGCCTGGGACGATGATGGAATCCCAACTCACTTGGCAGATGGGACGCACATGTCAAAAAGCGCGACGAACAAGCGGAAGAAAATGTGGAAAGCGCAACAGTCTTTGCATGAAAAATATATGGCATGGCGGCGGACTCGTTGCTAAAAAAGAAGGAAAGAAAGGAAAAATCTTGACTCATACACATGAAGCATGGAGACTAGGGTCTGAACTTCGGGTGAAGTTATGAAGATTGGTAACAGACCAGTGAGAGGGTTGGAACCAAAAACCAACAATGTGTATGTGAATAGGGCTGGACTGATAATAGTCAGACTACGTTAGCGTGGTCTCAAACAAAACAACATAAGACTATCTGATGCCTTGCTGAACGTGGCTCGTAAAACGCACCGCAAACAACAATGAGGCTAGTAGAAAAGCTCATCGCAAAAGCAAAATTGGAACGGAAATATGCCACCATCAAGAGCAAAACAACGTCGGCACTACATAATGTTTCTGGGCCATTCAAGAGATATCGCAGGTACATGATCGGTGAGTTGACGATGAGCCATTTGTTTGCGGCGAGGAGATGCTGACAGCCCGCCACAGCGAAAGGAGCACTGGGCCAGCGAACAAGCCAAGCGCCAGCTCAAATCGACGATGACAGCAACGACAATGCAAGACCAGAAAGCTACATCATTACACCTTCGCAAGTTGACCCCGCCCCGCTTCCGCATCTTGGACCAGGTTTAGAAGCTGGAGGCACTCATCCGCCAATGTCTCCTTCCCACGACCATAGGAAAAACTTTGAGTATACCCCAGATCATTTTGTGGAAAATGACCTTCCTTATGCGCCCGCTTCTCTCAAAGGCTCCGTACATGGTTTTGACGCTGCCAACAAACCCACGGCGCTCCGTGCTTCTAGACAAATGTCAATCCAGCGAAAGCCTGTTCCCGGTCTCGTGGCCACGTCTACTGGCTTGGAGGACAACGATCTCGTAATCAATACAACGGCGCTACACGAGGACATTACAGATCCCCAGCTCGGTCAATGCCTCTCAGACAACGCGTCCCCCTCAGACGACGTGTCAGTATTCACTGACACGAACGAGATCTTATTGGAGACCCTAACAAGCAGAAACACGAAAGAAAAAGTACAGGACAGTCCTGTATGTAGGTCAGTCTTGGCTACCAGGAGAACCAGAGATCCTCAGATTGAGAAGTTTGAGGAGGATCTGAGAGATCTCGATGCCGATATCAAGAAGATGAAGATTATGGGGGACTACACCAGAGCTGAGTTGATTGGAATCAAGCGGAAATCGGCTGACGGCAAGGAAAACTTACATGGCATGTTTAATGAGACAGAATGAACAGGATAGCTACTGAACCTTCATCGGTAGCCATAGTAGTGGAGCCCATCCGGGAGTAGGCCACAAGAAACACAAAAGCATAGATTAGGGTAAATTAGCATTTATTGCGGGCAGGCTTTAGGAAAATAGGAAAATTGAAGAGAATTTTGAAGGTGGGAATTATCAATTGTCTAATCAAGATTGACTGAAATGTTGATAGTAAAATTCACTGAAATTCTCTTGGGCAAGGACAAAGTCTTTAAAGTCCCACTACAATAGCGATGTTGGATGCAAAAGCGCCTTCCAAACGCCCAACCTCTACGCCAAATTTGCATCCCCATCAGCAACTTGAGCATTCGCTCATCGTGGTGACGAAAGATCTATCTTACTGGAAGCCGATGTCATCGAGGTGCAACATTTCCATTCAGACCTCAAGTAAAGAAGGTAAATTGCTACGGTCTTTCCTCTTCGCCACGCGTGAGCTAAAAACGAATAGTCCTAATCAGAGAAGTCTTCAGGTCTACAACCCCTCAAATCACCAGACTCGCGCCAGAACTTCAACATATGGTAATTTGAACATTTGGGGCCCGTTGAATCTACTTGTCTCGGATTGACTTGCAAGCAATTTTACTCTATTCACCGGTCCCTCTACACGAACATACCTCTAGTTCTTCGACAATGTGGTTGTCTATGCATATTCGGAACCCACCCCTCCTCAGCTTGCAAGGACGCCGCCACGGCACGAGGGGAGAACAAGTTACTTGGCAGCTTGTTGAGAAATTGGGCGGGAACTGATGTGATTTTCTCCATTCGTCGGAGTCAGTTCCTTTACGCAGCGGACATGGAAACGAAACAGAAGAGATCAGGTCGGAAACAGAAGGGGCACTTCGGAAAAGATTGAGGGAGACTGGGAACGAGCCGCTTTGACTCTCAAGCCGAGATGATGGAACTGTATCAGTAAAAATATATAATTGAATAGATCTGTAATGACTGTGGGTATTGGGAGCGACCCAAAAACAAAACTCAAAAACCGCCTATGAACTCAAAACTCATCCTCCTCTAACAACAATTTCCCATAATCTCGGATGGCAACCCTCAGAAGCTTAATAATAGTAGCAGCCCCAGTCGTAGGCACCGCCACCCTGTGGGTCTGCGTAAGCGGCATTGCCGTATTTCTGGGCTGTGAACAAATCAGTATCGGCTCTGATAATAATCTTAAGAGATACGGAAGATCACGGCGTTGGAGATTTCTCGGGTACTCTGGTACCAAAAGACTTAATAATAGAGACTCACAGCAATAAGCGTCCACGTTGATTGGTTTATGATTCCCAGCGCCATCAACACAAGACCAGTTCTGGGCCTTGTCTCCATCTTTCGAACCTGACCATCCACCGCCGTACTGGAATGTGCATGCTTCATTCATGTCAACACCGCCTGCCCAGGTACGGGCAGAAGCGGGAGCGGCAAGTAGAATGACGCCGGCAATAGCGCCAAAGATAGCAGTGGGAGCGTGCATGATGTTTTTGGAGGTATATGACTACTTGGAAGTTAGAGCGGACTTTTTGTAGTGACGAAAGGACTTATACTTCTAAATGTTTTTGGGAAGGCGAGTGCTGTAGTTCGAGATAGACAAGTAAGAGTGATGATTGAAGTAGTTGATTGATGATGGAGAAATATCAATTACTTGGGACATTCTGGCGGTATATATAGGAAAATTTCCACGTGTAAAACAACCGTCATATGGTCTATCTTTTCTTAATTGATCGTCACCATGGCGATCACTCTTGGGATAGACGCTCGTGTCATTCCGAGGGGCGGAGTCAATAAGTCAACGTAATCTTGAAGGCAGAGAGGAGATGCGGCGGGTTCGATATTCGAACGATTCGGGAAAGATCAGCACCTTTGGAAAAAAATCCAATTCGCATAACGTGGTAGGATTCATAATTATGGCTTAATGCTGAATGATGAATCTTGGCGAAGTGCTGGAGGTCTATGTGGTCTTCATACATGGACAACGAGTAAGTGATACCTGCATTCGCGTTACTTGGAGGGCATGGATCCGAGAAATTCATGGGGTATCTGAACTATTTCATAAGAACAGCAAAACGGGTTCTAATACAGAGACGGCATTCATCATTCAAACGAATATAGTTCCTGCGCTTGCATCTTCTTTTTGCAGCCTGGTCATCTATCGCTCCCTGCTTTTGATCATGGTGGTTCAGAGCTGCTAGTGCTTATCAATGGCAGGAGTGCGCATCCTTGACTCTGGCCTACTCGGGTTTGTCAATTTTAGATCCTTGGCTTTCAAGCGAAGAAAGAAAGAGGATAAGTCGTTCGCAATGATTGCTATATTTAGAATTATATTATATCTCTGTCATTACTGTGTCATATTCTCTAGGGTCTTTGCGGGATTCTCGATATTGCTCGTAGAGCCTCATATCTAGTCGTTTTTCGGTGTTGTAATCTCTTTAATCTAGCTGCATTCTCAAAAATTCTCATGCTCAAATTTAAGCTTATACTCGGCATTTGTAGAGATAGAATGTGTTTCCTGCACTAAGGGTGAGACTTCAAAGATTTGCAAGCAGTTCATTTATTCGTACCGCTCAGCTTGCTGCCGCATCTTGAGTGCCTAAGTGGTAATATCGCATTGAACAAACTAGTTTCCGTTCAGTTGAGGTTCTCCTCATTAGACACGACGCCCGCCAAGAGTTCTGAGGCTCATGCGAGCAAACTGGGCCGGGGTCTTCACTCTCGTATAACGGGCAGCGTAAGCGTATCTGCGAGGATCGACGCGAGCGCCCCCTGTATGCTGACAGGACAACAAGAACGACCCGCTTGGGAAATTCCTCGTAAGGAGTTCGCGAGAGTCGTAATTCTTGACGTCACTCCGTTAGTATCAGATCCGAAAATTGTGATGCGGATCTTTTGGATGCGTAGGAACAAAAAATCAATTGCTCTGCAAGGGGCCCATTACAAAGCGTTGAGCAGCATACAATTAGGCATCGACATCCTCACATTCGGGTTCGGCGGTGCAAAGATCTATCGAAACGTTTTTGTTCATGATAACCTATCATTTATCATGGAAGTTTTGAGGTTACTAGCGGAAGTATGGCGAGTTTGATGAAAATTTGACTCTTTCTGAGCTGTAAATATATCAGCCTTCTCTGATGTTTACTCAGCCAAGCATCTTGTACACCCGGATGTAGTCAGTACTCCATCAAGCTATGTCCAAATTCCCCAAAGATGAAGCAGAGCTGGTAGATTCGAGTTCATTAAACATGATCACCGTCGGAGCGATTTGTTTCGCTGAACAAATCCTTTGTCGATACGGCCCTATCAGTTACACTCTGCTATTCACTTTCAACTTGATGGTAAAAGAAAGAACAGAAATTGATAGATCAGTCTGAGTATCAGAATCTAGAAAGTTTTCTGAAGAAACTATACAACGCAGCATTTTTCGACTTCGAGGCCGTAGCCAGAACGCGACTTCAAGTAACAGGCTTGAATCACCGGTTTGTGCTTCAGGGTCCTTCCAATCTTAGTCTTTGAAACATTTACTTGTTTTTCGGACGTAAACAACATTGGAATACGGATTGGTACTCGTTATTGCGTTTGGTGCTTGAAATACCGTATGTCAGAGAGACAAACGAGTGACCAGCTCCGGCGTGATTGATCCAGCGGCCAGTCCTAGTATTTGCGTGGAGTAGCACAGGCCCCTCTGCAATTGAACAAACACAAACCAAATCAAGAGCGTCTACGCAGTCAACCAACCAGGATTGACTTTTCTGGTCTTCTATCTAAACTATCCCAACATTCACCCTAACGCACTTCAATACTCCTTTGCCATCTGGGGGTATCTTGCCGAATTCGTCGACTCGGGTCTCACAATGCCACATTCTGTGTTCAAATTTGCCACCCTTGCCGCCTTGCTAAGCCTTGCGCTTTCCATCCCGCTGCCGGCAAGAACCACTTTCGAAAGCGACATATTTGGGCTGGAAAACCCCTGGGACCTCGGAGAAGGCGAGTCGATAGAATTATCAGGTGCGAACGGACCAACATCGACGAATTTCTGGACGTGTTCACCAAGCAGCGGCTGTGAATGGGCATACGATTGTTCCCCAGAAATTTCAACAAACCTCAAGAGCTTCGAAGATATCATCAGTACAAGCCCGAAGGCTTCTAATTTGGCTACGGGCGCCGAGGCGCGATGGCTAGATGGACGATTTCGGATTTGTGGCTGGGGTGATAATGAGGAGAAGCTGTTGAAAATTTGAACATTTGGAGGAGGACTATAAATTTTCTTCCTAGGAAGCTACCAGTGAAGGTGTTTGCAATCATCTGGGCAGTCTCTATCTTACTAGAGATACAAGAATCTAGATCTCGTTGGCAAATTTCTTGTGGGGATCTGAAATATCCAGTGCATTATACTCAACAGACAGTATTTGCAAAATCTTTTAAGGGCAACGAGTTTGACAATTCAAAGATCTAGGATCATCATTTCAGGGAAAGCTATGCTGAGCCCCAAGCCCAGACATCTAATGACACTTTCAGTTATTCCACATGCCCTCCTACGGAATATATTTGATCAACCGCCTCGGGTCCCATCTGTCCTCGACAACATAAACCCAATGCTTGAGCCCCATCCCAAGTTTACGATCTCTGATCCATTCCTCTAACGGGTTTACTCCTTTATTGAACTGTGTACCTCGTGTAAAATAGCCCCAGGGTTCGTTGACCTTCTGCGTGAAATTCTTTGGAATAGAAGGTAGTCGGCCTTCTTTCGCGTGTGCCTTGATCAGGCTATAAGTACCGGTGGTGGTGAGGCTGAAGCACAGACAGGCTACAAGATCAAGGTATTGGAGGATTTTGGTGAGTATTTCTGGTGGTAGGCTGAAGAGATGGACATGCTCGTCTGTGCCGTTGCACGCATCCATATTTCGAGCAAAGGCTACGGCGCTCCCCGTGGCTTTACCATCGTGGACCATCAGCTGGTCCTCGTATTTGCTCTTCATCGGTGGTGACTGGGTAATCTTAGGTTCTCTGATCGCCGGTGTCGCGATGTCCTCCCAGGTGGTTTGTTGTGGGAGCTGTAGTTGACAACGTTCACTCCTCAAGCTATCTAGGAAATTTTCGAAGAGTGGTGAGCGCGACCAGATACCTCTTGCGTTGTCGCAATGACGTAGAGGGATATAGTCCGCCATGGCGTGCGCGGTTGATATAAAGTGTTTCTGCCCGGCTTATTATTAATTTGAGATGGAAAGAGCCGGCGGTGAGAATGTATTTCGTTGGTATGGTAGTACGAAAACGAGGTTTGAAATAAGAAATTCGGCGCTCAAAATCCGATGAGTTCAGGAAGATGATGTTGCTTCTGAAACGGTGTCAACTAATCGATGAATCATAGCCGCCCCTTCCCCGTCATAGTCACTTTTTCTTGCACCCTTCACGATTCGTGTCTCCGCTAGCTAGTGTACTCGTAACATAAGGACGGATTTGGTGTTGGATTTCTTCGGATGGAATTCCAACTTTTATATTCAAAATCTTCATAGTAGGAATTACTCTATGGGATAGTTTTTGCACTCTTAGCCGTCGTAAGACCTAGGGACCGGGCCGAAGTGTAGTAGGGATCTGGTACGTCAAGCGCTGCCAAGCGCCGTTTAGTGGATTCCACTCCTGTATCAAGGTGCAACATGTACCAATCTTTGTCTATTGACTTGGTAAAGAGGAGCTTAAAATCCAGTTTTGTAAAATTCTTTAATTATCTTCCGCGGAAGTGGGACATCATATAAGTTGAGAAAGAGACTGACGAACAATCTCCTCGTTTACTGACTAATTGCCAGCGGCTTATGAACAAGAGCACTCACATTAGTCCTCGATATAACTAGTCAGAGCCGGGATTTGTATTTTAAGGGAGCGATGGACCCGCGAATAATGTTCTTCGCAATATTACAATCTCGGACCTCCTCACCTCTATTCAAATCTGAGACAGAGGAGTAATTCTGATTGTTAACTGTCATACCAGTCCTTCAACTACTAAGGTAGCCTTGCACTGGAAGTCCCAAAAGGGGAATACATGTTATCCTTGACTGTCTTTTTGACTAAATTGGAGTGTAATAAAACTCTGTCAACTCATGACCAGGAAACACAACACCCGAGGTAGGCTTTCTGTCATCACACGTTGTGTGAGAGACATTAGTTTGCTATAGTTGCTATAAAGTTTCACAGCCATTATTTTACCCCGGAGGGATCATTTTGGAACACACAAACATTACGTATAGCCAACAAGAACCTTTTGAAGATACTACCTGGGCATGATTACAGAGGAAGACGTTTGCGACATTATCATTATCATCCAGGTCACCAAGATTTCCCAAGAAACATGGTCAATAGACCGACTCCTAAATACGAAATATCAGGGCCGCCATTGCGACCTCATCTTCTCCAAGATCATGTCACTAAATTGAAACAAAACGCTGCAGTTTTCCTCAGCCATTGTATGCTTCCCGAAAGCGCGCTATCGATCTCGTGTGCTGTTCTACCCGCTGAATTTCGCCCTCCGATAATCGTGTCCGTTCGACAAAAATGCGGCCCAGGTAGATTAACTCCCATCGTGGACGGAGAATTTATCCACCTGAGGCCATCCAATCCGCCAGGGGCACACACCAGGCGAATGGATTCTGGTTTGGCATATAATTAATGACCTTATCGCGATTTTTGACGTTGATCGGTGGCGGGTCGTGTCCATACAATTCAAGACCGCCTTGTCCTGCGGGCCTGTGTGTGAGACTATGGATTGCCCAAAGGCTCTTGCAGGTCAACCCAAGACAAGTAGACGACACTCTACCCAGTCGATCGAAAATGGCGCGTTTCATTTCGGTGGGTAAATTCTCCAGTGTTGGCGGTACACGGACAGCTGCAACCTCTGCGGCGCTTATCAGCCAAGAGCCCATCAAATAGAACGTAGCGACTGACTTACGAGGACTGATCCGAGGTCCCAGTAGCTGCAGAGTATGTTTGAGTAGAAGGGGTTGCATTGATGGTGTGTTGTACCAAAGTCTGGACTTCTTCATCAGGGTCGGTGGAATCTAGGGCCGTTGTTAGAATAGAGTTAACTATATGCCTATTTTGCCATATAACTTGCCTGAACTTCCTTCGCCGTGCCCAGCGCCTTGCTGAACATAAACTCCTTTGCTGCTCTCTATTGTCTGCATTCTCGGTAGTTGTCATGGGGTTTGGATCGCGATCTTCGCGTTGTTGTTGGGGAGTCGTCGTTAACGCCCAGCGGCGTGTCGTTCACTTGCTGCTGTAAGCAATGGCCATCACGCTGACTAATTCCTACCTCAATCAAATGCTGCAGGGCTAGACGGCGAAATGCACGATAAGTGATATTTCCCCTTCATCCTATCTTATGCGAATTTCATTCTTCAACGATATATGTATATATAGATTTGGGGAAAATAGAGATGCAACTTAGCAGGCGAGTTCAATTGAAATAATGTTCAGGTGCTGATCGATATGAATCCTGAATCACTACTCAGTTGCCAGGCTAATCGGATGCTTTTGAAAGGCGGTGGCGCATCGCTCAGGTTCATTTTATAGTCATTCTTCGCTGAGAGGCCATGAAAGTCCCATTGCATAGACAGGATCCAATGAGTGGCAAAGCCAAAATGACTAATGACTCCAGCCCGGTCGCGTGAGTGCTGCGAACAGAATTTGAGGTGCTTCGCCTGTCGCACCAACTGCAAGTAGCATCAGCAAATGCAACATCCGTTTCGCACTCAGGTCTCATTGCATAGCCATATCTCTCTGAGACTGGAAAAACGCGAATAGCCCGAGATACTAATCAATGGGTATAACATACCCTGGGATACTTCAGCGATGGCCTCGCCTTTTACGGCATCAAGTCAGCAGAGAACAATTTTCTTCAATGTATCGCCTCACTTAACAGTGTCATCCCTCGCAGAACGATCATGCGATCATCTTCGACGTGAGTTTTTTACAACCATTGAGCCGCCGTAAAGGCAGCTCCTGTGCCAGGCAAGGCGTACGATCAGCTCCGTGATCTACTGACAAGAGCGAAACGATCGAAGTTTGTTTGCTAAAGTTGAGAGCAAATTGATCCTAGACTTCTTAGACAACACTAATCTCTAAATCGAAGTCAGAAGCAACAAGGCATACGTCTCGTGTTCGGTGTACGAAGGGACTCAAAGCCGCTGCATGCTCTTGCTCGCAAGGTTGTTTCGACCGTTATTTTGGGTAAAGTTGAGGTTTAGAGAAACCCCAACTAAGCGTAAAGTTGGGCTCTAATGTCGATCTGCGAGAAGATTCAAATCAAGATGAAATGTTCTTGGTCCCCAGCGTTGGCCCACAGCGCCATGGAGTACGGGCTTAAGGGGGGCGTGCACACGATGCGCCTGGAAGAAACCTGATGGTTTCAACGATCGAAGACTGGACGAAGAGCAGTCTTACCAAGATTCTAGATGTATAGAGAAGCGATCTTTGAGCCTTTACATCCTCAGCCGGGGGGGCATCAGAAGACTGTGGAGTTACGGGGCTGGCGCCGTGCCAGTAACGCTATCTAGCTTGATCATATACTATTCCAGCTGCAATACAAACATACTCTCTGCCACGATGTCACTATGAGTGTCATAGCAATTGAAGAATGTGACTCAATAACTCTTAGTCACGAACTCGCTGGCTGCCAGCCGGGATATTTGGCATGACCAGCAAGCCATTGCCAAGACCTGACTTGCGCAAATACCACAAACAGATGTAAAGTCACAAGGAATGGGCATGGATTGCGTAAACTAAAAAGCGTATTGATTGCAGTTACAGGTCACGGAGTATCAAAACGAGTGGTAATGAGATACAGTTTTATTGCTATTTGATTCTAATTACTGAGATGAGACTCCAGTCTCCAACATGCCTGTGTACCCAACACATCATGGCTCCTTAGCCAGTCTTTTGTGAAACATAAATGAAAAGCAAAGTAAAACACCAGAATGCACCCACCTCAGCCCGGCCCAACATCCATGCGACAACACATCCATAGTAAACTCCAGCTTCAGCCAACACCCTTCTGTCTTATCTATGCCACCTCCAAAATTATTGCACCCCGCCCGCACTTCATCTTACATACAATACCACTTGCGCTAAATATCGTAAGGTTGACCGCAGAGACAGCCTATGCTAAGAAAGACATCGACGCCGACTCGATCGCTGTATTCAGCGTGTGTGCCATTTGGTGATAATTTATCTTCTATCTCATTTCATCCATATGCATTCCTTCTTCTCCTTTAACAACCATTTGTAATCCCAAGTTTCCAATCCAACGCCATTTCATTTCTAATGCCCCAGGAGGATGGACACCGAGATGCTGCGAGTACTAGCAACCACTGGCCGGCTCGGTCGCTGTCTTCAGCGTATGAGCCTTTGGGCCGTGTGGTGCCATCTCGTATTAATGTAGTCGATCTGTGTGGTTCGGCATTCTTGCGTAGGGTCGAACACGCGCACCGGGAATCGGGAGACTAGCAGCCACAGGCCGACTCGGTCGCTGTAATCAGCGTGTGAGTCTTGAGGCCATGTGCCGCTATGTATTATTTATTTTGTCGGTTGGTAGGTATTGCAATGGACCTCTACATCATGATTGAGAATGGATGGAGCTGGAACGATCGTCGAATAAGAAGGCATTAGAGGCATGAGGTTTGATTGTGGCGTAGGGTCATGGTATTCGTAGGTTATGGGAGATGATAGCGGAGAATGTGAGATAAGTTTGAAGAGTGTTGGCGTCGCTGCGCGCTTACTTGGTCAAGCCGACCTTTGCGGCTACATGAGCACCGACTTGGAGAGCGGCAAAGGTGCCCACACAGAGTGCTGCATTGTAGAGAGAATCCTTGGCGGCATCCTTGAAGGTGTAAAACTCTTCACGCTCAGGTGTCTCGAGTCCAGCAGGACCCTGTGGGCTCGGCCAAACGAACCGCTCAGATTTCTTGAGCCCGGCGGGACCTGTCGGGCTTGGCCAAACGAAGCGAGCCGGGCGTGCTCCAGGCGAGGTAAGACTGTCAGAAGAGCTGATCGAAACAGACGGAGATGGGAGCACCTCTTGAGTCTTGGAAATGGAAGACGCAGTATAATTAACACGAGGTGGAATGAAAGCCGGAGCCGAAGATTCTCCAGACCAATCATAGCCGGGAGTCTCAGTTACGACTACACCGTCCGGAGGCGAGATAAACATTGGCTTCTCGTCAGCCTGATCATTAGAAAGTATGATAACTGGGTAATTATCCGGGATTAAGACACTGGATAAAACACGCGAGGCAGGCATGTATGGTCGGACAGAACGAGTCCGAGCGGCAAGCTCCCGCTGCTGTCTTGCGTCTCTGCGCTCGTTCTTACGAAGAGCCTCTTCTCGAGCAACCTCTTGACACTTAATGCAGTTTTCGAAACAGTGGCTGCCGATCGAAACATTGTTGAGTCGAGCGCAGATATTGTCCATCTCCTGCTGATGACTGGCAGTGATTGGGAGAGCGCCTGGGCAAGCTCGGCCACTTTCGAGACGGACGACAGCATCGGCGTAAGATACTACCTTGGAAACGTGCTCTCGGAATCGTCTCCCCGCGTCAGCCATGGCTTCCATTTTCTTGTAGTTTCGGCTGTCCTGCTTGTAAGATCGTTTCTTCAGAAATAGTTCGTTGTAAAGTACTGCCTTGGATTGCTCCAAGCGTTCCAATGTACGGGTTGTCTGAACCAGGAGAGTGCAAGGCACATCGAGTGGAAGCTGCCTATCAACAATAGTTGGTGTCACTGACTGTCTCCAAGGTTCAGGTCCAATGGTATTGGAAGCGCTGGCGTAAGCAAGAAGGAATCTCCTCAGATTCTTCACTTCAAGAGAAGCAAGACCGTGGTCAGCTTCGTTGACACTCAATGACTCCTGGGTTTCAGACTGTGGCCGCTCCGGGGCAGACTTCGACTTGGCTTCGACTTTGCGATTTTCTGGAGACTTAGGGTGGGAAAGAGCTTCGATCTTGAGGCCAACGAGGATTTGTTCCTTTTCCACGGACGTGCTGTCCTCCTCCGATGTAACAAAGCTGACTTCTTGCTCAGCGGGAGGGTCACCTCCAAAGGTGCTCTCTTGACTGCCGAAGGACTCAATCTTTGCTTTAAGTAGACGAACCTCCTCAGCATGCGCAATTCTCTCATCAGACAATATCTTCTCAGCGTCGGCTCTCTGAGTGGCGAGAGCCTTCTCTTGAGCTACCATGTTGGAATGGTTTAAGGCCTCGAGCTCTGCAATTTTGTTGGCTTGCTGTTCGATTTCGTTGGCTTGCTTTTGGTGGTGAGTGTCAACGCGCTGAGCCTCCGCGGCCAATTCTTTGCTGATCGCATCGTAACCTGCCTTGACGGCGCGGATGTCAGCTCGAAGTGTGCTGATTAAATTATCCTTTAAGGCAATGGTGTCATTTGCTGATTGCAGCTGTTCCTCGAGCATTTTTCTTCTTTCTGTGGTAGCTTTATCAGCAGCTTTGAACGTAGCTTCATATCCTTTCCGCTGCTTAGCAACATATTCAACGACCTTGTTCTTCATTTCTTCCAGTGTTCGTACTTCGGCTTCCAATTCTCGTACTTTGGTTTGCGATTTTTGCACATTGGCTTCCAAATTTTGTACTTCGGCTCCCAATCTCTTCTTCTCATCTTGGTCAGCGTCATATTTGTTCTTAATTGTGCGTAAGTATTCCCCGCACTTGTTGAGCTTCTCGCGGGTGTGTTGTAACTCTCGTTGCAGATTCTAAACAAGGTCAGATACTAATGTCGCGCTTTGGGCAGGGGTTGGGGCAATATAAGCTCATCCAATCCAACGAAATGAATTTGAAAATGGAGATAAACTTACTTGTTGATTAGGTTTGAGCTGAGTTGATGGATCTACAGGACCTCCAATCCCAGGTGTCGCAGCTTTCGCGTCTATGGTACCAGGAGCAACCTTGGACGAAACTCCTGTTGATGGTGTCTGAGGCGGCTTAGACATAGATGAGCCACTGCCACTTTGTCTAGCAGCCGGATGGACCACAGCTTTGGGGATATCAGCCACTGCAGATTTCTTGGGAACAGCGGGGGCGCTGGTTTTTTGGACATGCATAGGGGTGTTGGTTGGTGGCTGTTCTTGCGACAGATTGTTCTTCTCAAAATCGGAAATTGCAGACTCGAGGTCTTTTGCAGAAGAAGTAGGGGTAGAAGTAGTAGGCTGGGTTGCAAAAAGTTTCAAAGTCTCCGGATGAACGCCAGAAACCTGTGGCAAGCCGCCGGCGGTTTGGCGGGGTAGTTTCTTGCCATTGGGGATAGGCCCCCAGGGGGTTCCGACATTTTTAGTGGGGTTGGATAATTTACTCCTCTTGGTGGAACTCTCGCTGTCACCCTTGATGATAGCCCGTTCAGCCTCGGACTCAGACTGAAGGATTGGGCTCTTCTCAAATGAAGAAGCCATTGGGGCTGGATTTGCGGTAGCTGCGAATACGCCGGAGTTGAAGACAAGTGCTGGAGAATGTGAGTGACTCTCAAATAACTTCAAAAATCATTAGGGGACTTACCAGAAGATCCTGCAGATACAGTTGGGGTTTGGGGGGGAAAGAGAAAGTTTGCGGAGAATCTGGGCCCGCTACTACTCTTTGTAAAAGACTTAGCCGGTGCCTGCCCAGTGATAGGGTCCGACTTCTGCGACGTGAAATCAAGATCAACTTTTGGAATACAGTTAGCTTGTGAATTACATTTTGGTCGGGAGATAGGTACTTTTGAATTTCTTTTCAATTGCAGGAGGAGCTGCAAGCGGCGCCTTGGGCAACATCGATGCAAGATTGGGCGCTAAAGTCCCACTATCGACAGTAGGGACGCTGGCTGGGGCTATTTCGACTTATTAGCACTATTTTCTGTTGTGACGGGGTAAAGTATGAACACACCATTCGTAGATTTTGAGGGCGTCATTGGAGCTGGCTCGTCCTTATTGGCGGTGAATTCGGTTTCTGGCATTGATTCCCAAATTGCTTCAACAGCGAAAGCACTTGGACAGCTGTCAATGAGCTTGCTCGCAAAGAAGCGCTTCGTGTTGACAATATTGGGGTTGGTGGGTGTATCAGCACAATCTTGCTGCCGATGCAGCAAAAGAAAGGCGTGGGGTTGCATGGGTTCGGAGGGTTGCGTTTATTTGTCCTTTTTAATAAAGCGTATGGATTCGACTAGATATTGCTGGCAAAAGCGTAAAGTAAACAGTAGGGTAAGCTGTGGTTGTTGACTTGGTTGTTGGCCGTTTTGTCCACGAGGAAAAGGATGAAGAGGAAACACTTAAAATAGAGCACGGAAGATCTTTTACGATAGATGTATTTTAGCGCCATCATGGACACAATACAAGGGTGAATTTTGATGGGTCGACATTTAAATGGGTTGATGCACAAAACTGCGATTAATTCACCTAACATTTGTACGCTCAACTCATGGCTTATTGTGACGTGTTGTGAGCAACTTGTAGTTCGACCAGACTAGTGTAAGAACTCTACATTTGGTACTGTACTTCTCTATAGCGAGGCCTCGAAGTGATGACTTATTTCCTATTGACTTATTAACCCGGGAAGTTTTAAAACTTTTGCTCTCGCACTGGCAAATGCCAATTTGTTCTGAAGCAACATCCTAGAATCAAAACCTCAGAGTTAATAGGCCGACTACACTTCACAGCACTCAAACTATAGCACCGGCTCTTCGAAAGCTTATTGCAGTGATGATCTATTCCCGCGTTGCCATCATTGGTACGCCACTGTGGACGACAATAAATTAATTTCGGGGGCTCAAAGCCTTACGGAAGAAATGGCTGTGCTATTCGATGTGATTCCAGGATATCGTCAATGTTGAGAACTGTATGAACATTTATTTTTCCGTAACAATATTAAAAGTCAATGTGCAATCTATACAACAGAAACGGCCCTTCCCGTTGTGAACTGACTAACACCGTCATTGACTCTTCGGGCTCTGCTCCTGCTATTCTAGACCCCGATCTGCTTTCCATTGTGCCCACTTTGCCTTACGGGTCTCTTCCGCCTGCCTGCTCTCCACAAGCACTTGCGAAAGCTTCTCAACCGGGATATATTTCCTAGCAGTGACCTCTCCCTTGTAAAAATCCCTCCGAATGAACATATTGTCGGCGGGAGACCAAATCAGTCCAGATGGCATCCAGCTTTGCAATAACACCCACAAAGCCTTGTGTGTTTCCGTGTTGGCAGCACAAGCCCCCTTGGTCCTGAGTGGTATCTTCGTGTCGTGAAGCTGCGAAACAAGCGCGTGGAACGCCTTGCATGTCAAACCGAAACATGTAACTGCGACAATATCGAGCTGGTCGAGGATATGTATCAGGCATTCTACAGGAAGAGTGAAGATGGCTGAAGGCTTCAAGTCTTCTATTATGACGGGCAGATTAGCTCCGTGATCCATACAACCTGGAAGCTATAGAAGACTCGCTCTTACCGTTTTTTGACTTGCTCCGTTCCATTGACTCGACCCATGTCTCCCAAAATGCCGCCACACGAACGAGCTGCTCTGTCTTATCAACAGATTGACTAGCGTCCATCTCCATCCAAACCCCACCATGGAATTTGGAGGCTTCGCGGGCCTTGGCCAGAAAATCTCTCAATTGTTTCTCCTCGCATCTGATAAGACTTTCGTTGGCTCTTTGCCGTTGCAGAGCAAGCTTCTCGAGTCCTGGGAGTATCTGTATGTCCAACAATTTCTCGATCTCCGGTGCCACATTGAATACGAGTAGCCAACCCTCATCACCCCAAACGTATGTCTCCCCTCGGCTGGTCCTCGAGAATGTACGCGAATCTCCAGGAACCTGCATTTTGATTAGATGTTCCATTTTAGATGTTGGTGGATGTTGCGTTGTGCCGTAGTTTTGCGGTGTTGTAAAAGGCCACGGCATCCGAGACAAAAGCTCAGCATCAATTCAATTGTCAATTCACCACCTCAAAGTTACTGCAAAACGTATTGACTAGAAGGCAAGCGAAACACCTTATTTTCAGATATTTTGATATAATCACGACTCTGAATTATCTCTAGAATCTTCGTACCACAAGGTGTTTAATAGGTAACATTACCAAACACCTCCAAAAAGAGCTCCTCGTAGTCTTCCACCTCAATGACAGATGCTACATGCTTTGATTCCAACAACTCAATGGACTCAATCGATATCGCGCGCTCTCCCATGTAGACCCATTCCAAATTAGGCAAGACATCAATATATCTCTCAACTTCAGCCTTCATCTTCCTCGCGTGTCTCTTCTCCCAAAAATACTTTCCTTGGATTGGATCCAACGATGGCCCTATTTCCTCCGCCGAAATATCCAGCACGTGCAAACCTTCTTGTTCAAAATCTTCTAGTATCACCAAAGGATCTACGTGGTAATGTTGGGAGGTCTCCGAGAGCCGTCCCTTGTATGTATCACCTCTCAGCGCCAGTTTTCTTTAATTGTCGCAAACTGGACAAAGCTTGCCGCAGTTCATCATGGTCAACCTCCCAAGTACGTCAAACGCCCGTTACTTCGCCGCACGCCATACATAGCTGGTTGAGATTTCGCAGTTGGCCGACAATTTGGAGGCTCTTTTGAGGTACGGAAGCGCATTCGTCAGGCCAGGTAATGTGGAGTGATGTAAGATTGGGAAAGTGGACCGAAAATAGCGGAAGAAATTCAGACTCTAGGAAATCCACTGTAAAATCGCCCGTACTGTATAGTAATTGAATCCTAGATAGTTGCGTATTTGCTTGCAAAAATTCTATCGGGGGGTTGTTCATCGAGAGTGTTTGCAATGATGGGATATCCCCATGATGCTTCAAAATATCTACCACTACACACTCTCCCACCAGAATCAACAAGCTCGTCAGCTTAGAGTCTAAGAAAGTCTTTAGAATTGGAACGTCTGCGAGTGGTGTGAACCTCCCTAGACGTAGACGCCGCAAGCTGGGGAATTTTGGGATGGAGTCGGCTGCAAACGTTGGCTCTGCCGATCGACGATAATTGGACCATGTCAATGTCTCAATAGTTGCTGCGGATTTGCGGAGTAAACTAGCAGGGAGACGAGGTGATGGTTCATCTTCTGCGATATCATCTTCTATATCTTCATGATCCCATTTCATGTAAAGAGTACGGAGCGGCCAACCATAAAGAATGGTATCCGATAGTTTCATCGCCAGATCGGAAATACAGGTATCGGCAGGGCGATCGATTTTGAAATGCCGTATGGAAGACATGTTTATCGCCCGGAAGAAAGAGGGACTAAGACCATCGTATTCTTCCCACGCTAAATATTCGAGGTGCGGCAGCGTCCGGCAATAGCAAAGAGCTTTTATGATTTTCGTAAGATAGATGTCGCGAGCCTCCAACAATTTTCGTTCCTGTGCCGCCATGAGAGGATCAAAGTTTCCTTCCTCATCGGAATTATCACCAAAGTAAATATCGTGGAAGCTCAAGTATCATTACTTAAAGAATCAGAAGTGTACATTGATCTTGGGGATAGTATATTGGACAAAAGCCCGCTTCAACAAGCACTCAACAAAGCTGACGCCGATATCGTCCAGGAGTTACTGAGTGATACCCATGTGTCAGAACACGTAGAGAAAGATGGCGAACAAGAAACCTTTTACGTCCACAGAAATTTTTTGAGTGGATTTGGACGTCACCCAGAAGAGAAGCGCATAAGATGCCTGAAAGCTATGATTGACTGTGGGCTACGTTTGCACGAACTTTCGGATATCGATCATGCCTATCATGATTGTCCAGGATTCTGGTGCATACCTCATTTGTATTGCTGCAATACCCTTGATCAGCTGTTTGAATCGGACTTCATGGGGGAATACGAGATGCTATTGCCTTACAGTCGCACGTTTCTTACATCGGTAATGACATGCGGAATACTAGAAGCGGCAACCAATGGCGATTACGCTTTATCAGAATACCTTGCAGCAAGAATATCGACCATGGAGGATGAGGCTATCATAAGACTCAAAGAGATTGCTGATTTGAAGTGTATGTTTCTTAAGCCACACCTTCGATATACCGCACTCGATTGCCTGCTACGAGCTGGCGTGGATCCTAATAGCCCACACCTTAGCCCCACTCTTACTGTAACTGGTTACGAAAGTCCTGTTGAATGGGCAATAAAACATCATGATTTTGAATATCAGGCTATGTTACTGAGTCATGGCTTAGCTATAGACTCGGCCGAAGCGCTTCGCTCTCTATTTGGCAAACTTGAACGCGACGACGAGCGCGTTCAGCCTCTGTCTACACGGCTCTGGATACTCCGTTATCTTCGTGGCAATGGACTGGACCTAAGAAATCATGGGATGGTGGCTTTAGCAGCCTTCCTTGGGTATTGGAGTAACTCCGGATACTTGAACTCTGATTCGATTCTTTTTCGACCCCTTGAAGAGACTCTTACTCTTTTGAGATTTCTTCTTGACGCTGGTGCTGATGCCAATATGGTCATTGACAAAGAGGGATATACGATTCTCCACGCGACTGTGGCTGCTAGATCCGCCTCACCTGCTCTTATTACGGCTTTGATAGAAGCGGGTGCGAATGTTCGAGCTGTGAATCTGGATGGAAGTAGTGTGCTGAACCGAGCAGTTGAATCCTATAAGCTACCTAGGGGCCGATCTCAGAGGTTTTCTAGGCTCGAAATTGTCGAATGCCTTTTAAAGCACGGCGCAATCACCACATACCAATGGCATGGCTCTTCAATATTAGAGGAGTTAGCAATCCATGCAGGATTTCATTTTCATCCTTATCCAATTGATATTACAGAGCCTTTTACCTTGCTCTTTTCCCAGGGAGCGTACGTTAACAACCCCAACAGAGAATCTGGGCCAAGTGCACTAGCCTTGCTGATTCGAGAAAACATGCCATCTGAATTGATCAAAATGGTATTGGAGGCTGGCGCCGATGTTAATGCTCCAGCCGTGTTAACGAACGGCTTATATCCAATTCAGGCGGCCGTCGAAGCTGATAACATACCCGTTTTGATGAATTTACTGAACCGAGGTGCCGATATTAATGCCCCGGCGGCACGAAAGAATGGAAACACGGCCCTTCAACTGGCTTGCCTGAGTAGAAGTGGGCTATTAGTGCAAGAACTTCTAGCTCGGGGCGCAGATGTGAATGCCGCCGCTGCTTACGAAGGGGGGCTAACCGCACTTCAAGTGGCAGAGTTCGCCGGCAAGATAGATGTAGCTCAGATTATTATAGAAAGTGGAGCACGCTTTGACTTGTCGCCCGCTGCAGTTAATGGCAACCTACCCTTGGATGGCGCGGCAAGGATGGGGAGATTAGATATGGTGCAATATCTCATGAACCTTGGAGCTATTAGTCAGGAACCTGGCACTACCAGATATGATAGAGCAATCAAGCTGGCGGAGAAAGGGGGCCATTATTCTGTTGCTGACATGATGAGGGAGTATGCATCGAGACTAGACGAGGAGCAAGGTCGGGAAGTGAATTCCTAAGATGATGCGGCACTAGGAGGGTTCTTTGCCGAAAGTTCTTGCCCATAGGCTTCTGATAAATCAGGAGATTTATCCCCTTTATTGGTATAGTGATTTATTATGAGAAGAATTACATGCTGAGCAGATATGACTCTCAGGTGGTTTTATTTCGTGTTTCAGATATGTGGCCAGATCATTGGAGCTCAAATACACACAATGTCTAAGGTTTTAGGGACCGAATCGAGAGTCTTGGGGGTGTGAAGGTACTGTGGTGTCGGCTTTCCATGGGTTTGTATACGTTTCTCCGAAAAGACGTGACTCGGTACGAAAAGGTGGGTGAAGCATGTGACTCACACCCGCGTTAAGCCAGCCACGGCCACAAGGAAAGCAATCGAGCTTCCTAAGGTGCACAGATCTATCCAATGGATCCGTCTTATAGATGCCATACAAAAATTATGTTCTTTAAGTGAAGGAATCCAAAACTCAAGGCCGTTTCAAAGTCAAAGTTACTTTACGCAGCGCCGATAGTACCCACAACATGCTAAAAGCAGTATGAATGAGAAAAACATGGCATATATATTAGCACATATGATCCCACTATCTCTCGAGGTGCCTCAAACCTCAACGTTCTCTTCCATAACCGGGTTGGCTACAGCCTTACAGAAAGGTCTAAGTGGGTGAGACTAGAGTCGAGCCTATCGCCACGTACTTTTGGTACCGAGCTGGTAGCGCAGCACACGCAATCAGAATCGAATGGCCTAAATATGAACTTTTTGCAGCACAGTTCTTCTATGAATCTTTAGGCTCTTGATCTCTGATTCACGTTGTAGAAGTTTGAGATTCACATTTCTACCCTCTCAGCGGGTCAGCCTGAAACTAATACTTCCCCGCACTTCGGGCTCCAAACCAACTAAAAGCACCGGAGCATCTTTCCCAGCATCAGTGTCTCAACTGCACCTTACAAGATACCGTGGGGCAGAAAGTCTCAGCGAGATCTCGAAAAGACATTCAGCCAGAACACCCGTTCGACGCGGCCGCGAAAACAAATAGGGAGCGATTCGGGGGAGCTCGAGCAAGAATGCTTGAACAATACGCAATTCCCCAAACTCCGAACAAGGGATGGTACTATCAGCATCAGGTCTCACGACGAGCCTAAATACAAAAATGAGGAGGGCTCCAGCCAAGTACCATTTAAAATATCACCACGAAAGGGACATAAATCTAAGGCGTCTACCGAATCTCGAATCTCAGCCCTCTCGGCGGAGCTCATTCTCGATATCATCGAATGCCTGGGCACAGTCGAAGCCACATGCTTCGGGCTGACAAGCAAGCGTCATTATATTTTGAATCAATACCTTAACCCTCAACCAGTCGACCTTAGCGAAATTTCGACAGTGGAGAGAAGATTCTCGTTCAACGACCCTCATATAGTCGTTGAATTTAGATTCTTGTATCAAGCAATCCGAGTGTTTATGAAACGCGGGGGTTGGGAATACAGTGAAAAAAGGTGTATGTTTGTCAAGAAGGGAAAAGAGTTGGACAACCAAGTTGCATGGTATCATTAGAATATTTTTGGAATGGATGATTGCTCTAGATGAAGGGGTTTACGTTAAGGTGTTGTTATGCGCCTCTACCACGCCGCTAGTTTGGTAAAGCCCTACGTAGATCACGCCGATGCGAAATAGAAAGATAGGTCTTGGATATTGCGGTACATGGCAGGATATGATCTATATTTAAGGGTGGGAAAGAGATACGAGAAAATCGAAAATTCTAAGAATTGAAAAATGATTTCCACATGACCTGGTGACTATTCCTTGGCATGATGTGTGCTCCCAGAATCTGAATCTGAACTGGTGAACCCACTAGTCTAAATTCACTTCGCAGTATAAATTCCAGATTACGATTCACATTCTGGGTTCATCACACACATCTCCTAAACTTCCTCAATCCCAGACCTCTCAATCAGAAGGGAGACCCCTTGATCAGAAAGAATATAGACGGGCAGCAAATCACAAGTCACATCGCGCCGCAAATAGCACCAACCCAGAAATATCAATACCAACCTCACTCGAATATCTACCAAAATGTCTATCACTTCGACAAAAAAGCAGCGGAAAGCCTATCTCAAGGCGCTTCGAGCCCCTCCGGAGGCCCTCAGAACTTCACATTTGAAATCGCTCCCTATCAAAGGGCCTTCCAAGTCACCCATCGATGTTTTATCCACCGATCTCCTCTTCTGCATCGTGGAACAAATGGATAAAGGAGCCTCGGTATGCTTCGGCCTCACAAGCAGGAAGCATTATGCTGTGCATTGGAAAGTTCACGGCGCTGTCAAACTCTACGGCGACTTCGATCTCCCTCGAGAAGTCACCTGGACTGTCTACCCCGAGGGTATGTTCCCCTTCTTTCAAGACACTTATCTTGCACACCGGACTCTGTATGGCCTTATCGCAGAGTGGATGCTGGATCAGGGATGGAAATTTACAGTATTGAAGGGAAAGTTTGTTAAGGAGGCTGAGTGGGAGAGGATCGAGAATGCACCCTGGGTGGAGGGCTCCGTGCGAGACTGTAGTGACTGAGGAGCGGTAATTCTTGGATTCAGACCAGTGATGATTCACCATAATGCAATATTATTAACAGTTTTCATTATTTGCATACCTGTATACTTCTTGACCTGCCATAACCTAGTACCTACTCTCTGAGGCACGATTCCTCTCACACATATTTTTGAAATCAAGATTTTGGTGGGTGGCTCCTAATTCAGACTAGCGCGAATAGCCCCCCTTTTGGAAGTTCGGTAGCGAATCTTTGGTTCGGAATCCCATATGACAGAGTCACCCACAGTCACCCAGACAAGATTAGCGGCGGTATCAGTCGAGATAGGAATGTGCTAACAGATTCCACAGATAACATAAATTAATTCTGCTCGTGTGGAAGTATTTCACTGCAGCACACTTTCCAAACTCGAAACCAACCACCATACGAACTCTACTCTATCTTATTTCAAACCTCTACCAGACTCCAAAAACAACTATGGCTACACAATTTTTCCTCCAGAGACCTCTGGATGTTCCCCACGAGCCAGCTATGATTCATCAGGTCACCGATGAAAATCAATTCCCGCCCACAAATGGTCTTCGCCAGCGCCACGCCACCAATTTCACAAGACCAGTACCACAGCCAGTTACAACACCGCTACCAACATTGCCATCAGCAAATATTCGAGTCGAAACAGTTCCCTTCAGGACCATGCCTAGAGATGAGCGTGAAGAGGCATTCTTGGCGCCTCTTCTCGACTTGTCTATTTCGGACAAGAGTATCTTTCAAGACGTTAGAGCGGCGAGATTATCCAACAAAAGAAAACACCACGAGATCTCTGAGGATACATTACCTACAGCTTCATCCTCCAGAGCACCGCCAAATCTCAACAAACTCCCCACCGAACTCACCGCCATGATCTTTGAATCTCTGGACAAAAATTCAGCTGTCTCACTCTCCCTGACGTCTAAGAAGTTATATAACGATTACATCTTCACTTTCCGGTCTATACCGATGAAAAACCTCAGCCGCTGGTGTACCATCGATCCCGGCAAGATGACTCTCACGCCACCACTATACCATATTATCGCGACCTGGATGGGTCCAAATTACCATTACAACTCAAGAACTAACACCTTTCTCAATAACCTCGCGTTTCCGTCGGGCTCGATGAAAGAGTGGGAACTCCAAGTACGGTACATGGATTATGAGAGAAGCGAGCAACAACTTCCGCGTCCTTACGAGATGCCGAAGGAGGAGTGGGAGGAGAAGGCAAAAGCGGTGATTCAGAGCTGTTCCAGAAAATCCCAGAGTTTTACGCGTTGGTTTGACTTTTGGTCCGCAACGGAGATTTTTCAGAGGAACAGAAGGGAGAGGGGATTTTTGACGGGTGTTGGGGATACTGGTGGGCTTGTAAGAAAAAAGAGGAGGGGTATGGCAGGGAATGAAAGATCTGTGAAGAGGGCGAGAAGATGAAGTGGGATGTAACTGTAAGCTTGGGTTGATGGAATTAGAATTACAGGATGATGGATTTGAAGGCATTTTTGTGTTTGATGCTGAAGTAGGATGTTAGTCTCGAGAGTGTTCGGGGTTGTTGGGTGAAGATTGAGATTGGAATGATGATACATGTTTTCTGGTTCAGGAATTTTGAACATATCACGAGATTATTTTTCCAACATGGACTGCTTGATGTTCATTCTAAGTGCAAATTTCTGACCTGATTTAACACATCAAAAGCATAAGAAAATAACTTATGAACTACTGCATGTTAACCATGAATACGAGGATTTGTGATGCCATATAAATGACTTATTAAAAAAAGCTTGAGACGCTCCAGTAGGGTTAGGGCTTAGGTTTAGGGTTGCGTTAGGGTAAGCTTGGATATATAGCACACTACTCGACGGTAAGGGGGGGGGGGTGGTTTACGTCAGCAGCAGGGCTAGAGATATTGTAGGAACGTTTGTTCAACTTAGAGAAATCTACATCTTTCTTTTCTTTCGTCACTTTTCGAGGCCACTCGCAATATCCAGTAGCAATAACGCTCACCCGAGGTCACTGCCCAGGTGGAAGAACATGGTCTTTCGACAGATAACAATATGACTGAGCAATACTCCCGTGCCCCAAGGGGGTATGTATACCTCAAAGAATCGAACAAGGCCGATAACAGATGACAGCAGTCATCTCTCAACAACAACAGATTTATCGACCTCCCTGTCGATAAGTTCTGAGATTCAAGTGATGAACGGCTTCATGCTATAATACTTAGAGATTCTGATCTCGTTCAAGAAGTGGGGTTATTACCTACGGCACCATCGCCAAGGAAAGGTCGTGGTGAGCTGATGTATGTGTATAGCGCTCAGGATATGGAGATGAAGGGCTATTCACACTTCTGAATTTATACCTCCGCCGCCACCAACAAGCACCCACTTCTAGATCAGTGCACTGCTTCAAAGTCCCATATTCGTTCCACACTCTGGATCTTGGGGTATTTGAATACGACGTGATAATGAATCTCAAACTCCAAAGCCCAGACATTCTGCAAGTTGTTCAAGACAGGAACGATATTGATGGCTAACAATAAATGATATCCCTGCTTGGAGCTGCGTGGAGATTTGGGGACTAGAGTGGGAATCCTTACTGATGGAAGACTACTTGGAAAATTGAAATCAAAGCTCGACAGCAGACCACATGTTGACAGCAAATCCAAAACACGAACCCCCAGATATTTCTGCTTGGCTTCAATCAGGAATCCAAAAAGCGCTTCTCCAGGCGCTTCGAATCACAGCGAAACAGAGGTAGCAATACTCGCGTCATCCAGCACTCGCTCGCTCTGCGCGGCGTTTGATGTTGATACTGAAGACGCCACTACCACCCCGAGAAAAACTTATACCGTCCCGAAACCTCCTTCCATCTGTAACCAAGCCCAGAAACATTCATTCCCCTTCGTGACACAACACTAAACCGACAATCACACCATGAACGCTCGTCCCGCCGATTTTCGATGCTTAACGGAACTCGAGAGTTGCTTCAGAATAGCCGAATACCCCACGAAAAACCACGCCGACAAATACAGGAGGGAGTTTCTGGGGAACGCGATCTTCGGGTTTGGAACAATGTAAAAAATGTAGGCGAAGCAAATCTGGAAAGGGTCGCACTCCGGCCCTTGTGCCACGATGCTCGCCTCAAAGAGGGGAAAGTGACAGTAAAATAATGCTGACAGCAAAATCATCACCGACTTGCCCAAAACTTCAAGATTTCCGAACATGAAGACATTCCCAACCTTGGATTTCTGGATTCTAACTCAGCCACCTAGCTTCGAGCATCGACCACACAGGACTACACTGAAACATTTACGTCGCTTCGGGACGGTATTCAAGGCTATCTCTACCCGACTCCTCGACGTCGAAAATTTATACCCCCTCGCTCTCCCACCCGCTATCTTCTCAGCAGTAATCCCTTCTTTCGAAATCCAACCGCGCCACCATAATGCAGAAAAATTTCCAGCTATTTAACCCCTCCAGTCGCGAGTTGGGCCGTGGCGGAGATATTTACGTGGAAGCATAATCTAAGTTTCCACTTACAAATCTCCCCACACTCAAAATCTGAAAAAGGAAAACATGAGATTCACGGGCTCTGCCTATTTCTAGAGTCAAGGGGTATTCTTGGAGCCGCAGAAAGTTGACAGCAGAGGGATGGGTGACAACAACCCAACCTCCCCTCAAAAACCCCCTTCCCAGGATCCAAACATTCATACTCTTGAAGAAAACACCGATCAGAACAACATACCCCCGTGATAAAAACGCATCCGACTCCCCATCCCACACCACACATTAAACTAGACACTCGACACGGCTTCCATGTTACATACCCCTTCCCAACTCCCCGCTTGAATATATACCCCCCTAAGCTACTCCCCTCCCACACGTCACTCACCCCTTCCCCAGACATCTTACTCACATCCCCGCCTGAAGCTGACACTTTATAAACCCCCTCCCCACCCCTCCATCTCTCACCATCCCACGCCTCCAAAAATGCCCGGATACATGAAGCCAAGCCAGCATCTCGCTGCCAACGAAGACTCGCACACTTCTCCCCAAAAAAGAACGAAGGGGTCTGAAAATGGAACATAAATGGGCGGGTGTGTTCTTCGTGAAAGGGAAAGGGGGATGTGGGATGAGCGACAGCAAACTCAACCTCAACACCTTTTCTGTAACAATAATTAAAGTACATTCAGGTAATTTTGCATTTCCTTCCCGGAAACTAAATGCAGAATTCCATTAAAAGAGTTTAAGAGTACGAAACACGCACCTCAGAAGACAAGAACAAGAGCATATATTGCTCGCGGTTGGGGTTAAGAAAGTGTGTCTGTATAGCAGAGCTCGATCTGGACTTGAAATTTTATGAAATTTTATACCCCCCTCCACTTCTCCCCCTCCACGTCTCCCTCCCCTCGAAACCTAACTCTTGATAATATATAAACCCCCCACATTCCATCCCACCTCCCCATTTCAAGGACACGAATGGGGCTACCTCAAATAGCCACGTTGGAGGAGTGAGGAGTGCGGGGTCACAGCTCCGTTTTCTTTACTGAAGTGTAGGAGATGTAGGGTTGGAAATATAAGGGGTGAGAATGAGACGGGAAAGGGGAGGAGGTGGGATGTGAGTGGGGAGAGTGACAGCAACCCCAACCCAACAACAAAAAAACCCACATTCATCTTCCGATTCCGGTAGAAGGAGAAGGATGTGAGATATTTCGAGCTGCCCATGTAGTGACGTAGAAGTGTGCCAGAATAGGACGAGATGCGCAACTCAGCGGACCGGACAAGAATGGTGTTGTTGTTGTGCGACGGAAGGTATATCTGGCGGACCCTAAGTCCAGACTTGAAATTTTATACTCCCCACAGTCCCAGAAGGGGCCTTCCCACTAAGTCTCATAATATACACTCTATCACCATGTACTCTACATTCTACCTCCTCCCACCCCCCTACTCCATAAAATACCCCCCCTCAACCTCCCTATTCCG
>Ga0247778_1000122_pt1 | contig 136180 bp, 124 predicted proteins | sample UWRJL049202B5_FD_179939 | JGI IMG/M metagenome (GOLD analysis project Ga0247778, IMG submission 179939) | Plant litter microbial communities from Arlington Agricultural Research Station in Wisconsin, United States - UWRJ-L049-202B-5 | ecosystem: Environmental > Terrestrial > Plant litter >... | reverse complement strand
ACAAAAAAAAAAAAAAAAAAAAAAAATACATCTAAAAATGCACCAGTTGTTGACCAACATCAGAAATTGAATCGCACCAAAAATAAAGATACACCAAAAGTGCACCAGTTGTTGACCAACATCAAAAATTGTAGTACGCCAGATCGCTCTTTCTTTCTGGTGTCAAGTAACTCATTTCTGGAGCTCCGAGTTACTTCACCAACCTCGTCACTATATGCCAGAGCGCTCATCCCTTCTTGCATCAAGTAGAGCACCTTTGGAGCTCTGAGCTCACTCTTATAACCTCGTTAATGTACGGCGGGTGCACTTCATCCTCCTGTTACCTCTTTCTTTCTTCCACCAAGCAATTTTTCCCTGGAGCTCCGACTCTGCTCCTTAAACCTTGTTGCTGCTCGCCGAGTGCAATTAATCCTCCTACTCAAACTCTCCTTCCTACACGCCAGGTATACTTCATCCTCCTAATTATACCTTCCTGCCTGTGCTAAACAGCTTACTTCTGGAGTTCCGACCTCACTCTTGCAATTTGGTTATTGTAAGCCAGGTGCACTCTTCCATTCCGCATTATAAAGCAACTTACCTATGGATTTCTGATTTCACTCTTGCAGTTTCGCTGCTACACTTGTACTATTTGACAATGCTCCAACTCTGTTGGCGATGCTCGAAGTATTTTAGGAAAAGTATGGGCGCAATGGCACTATTGACGATGCCTTATCTTTTACAAATGATGTTGCAAAAACAGTATTCGGAGAGACGAATAGTATGATTATTGTTAGCATCGATAGCGTCGCAAAAACCTATGCTCGCACCAGTAATGGAATAGTTTTTATTCAATTGGTGTATAAGAAACTGTTCCTTACGGAAGTAAGCTACAGCAGTTCCATAGTCTTGGTTATTATTTGTTTCCTGACTTGACCAGGCTGAAGATCAATCGGAATTGAGATCCACGGTTAAGGCATTCGAAGATTAGTTCGGCGGGCAAGATTCAGCAGATAATGCTCTCCTTTTCGTTATAAATATGGCAAAAAAAACCCCCCAATCTCTGGATTTCAACATTCTTTTCGAGACAGTATAGAAAAGCAGGTCGGGTATCGAGGTGGTGAAGTTTCTATATGAACGAGTCTTCCTATCTACAGAGGTAACATTCGTCCCAGCTTGCGAAGTATCAGCTAACATCATTAAGTGTGCGATCTAAGCTTTTCTTCGCCAGTTCAGGCGACAAAAGCCCCACGATATATAATATCAGACGAAGATGAAACTCAGAATGTAATCCAGGTAAAGAAACAAAGGATATCACCCAACTATAAGGAGACAACATTGGGCAATCCGGGTGAGGCGTCGAGCACAGCACTCAGAAGAGGACTGATGAGTACCGAGGACGTATTCTCGCGATACGAGCGACTCACGAGGGAACGTATACAAGAGATTCGAGGGCGTTTCAGATTCCTACAAAGCCATATTGACGTTGATAAGATAAAAACTGGGGGTCGATATATATCGCTGAAATTACCGAAATGTGCAACGAAATTTGTTATGCGACCAACGGTTCATGCTGCCATAGTAGCCATGACTGAAATGTTAGAGAGTGTGGCGCCTCGAGATGGCCTATGCTGTTTCGGGGGCTGCGAGGAAGGGACCAAGCTACTTCTCAACCGTTGCGATTGTGATTGCGGAGAATTGCATACGTGGAAGGTGAAGTTGACCAGAATCTTCCTCATAGGCAGCGGACAAGTTGTTGGGTGGAAGGCTACCAAGCTGTGGGCAAAGGGCGGAGGGAACGGATCGCATTTGTGTCAGACCTATAGATGCAACCGCCCGGGAGACATATTTTGGGAGACTATAACCAACAATAACGGAAGAAAGAGATGTCGGCTTGTATGTGTATGCGAACAGGATCCACGCTGCATACGCATAGACTTGGGAGAAAGGGATCCAGGCCGTTGGTTGAAAGGTACGACTAGCCCCTCGATTCCTAAACTCATGGCCAATAACTGATATGAATATAGCATGGATATCAGTTCCATTGGACTTCGTGTACTCAGAGACGTCGCTGTCGAGAGTGGTAATTGGGCACATACACCACATATACAAGAAGGCATTGACTGGCGGTGAACTTGCCCTTGGTGAGGAACATCGTGCTGGTGACATGCTAGTTGTGCCAATGACTACACGTCATTTCAATGAAGGATCAAACATGGCGTCTGGCAAGGGCAGAAACACTGACACTGGTCTCGTTGTCTCGAAGAGTACTGCGCCTATTATCGATCTCGACGGCTTGGAAACCACGGGTAATACTACTGCGGGAAAATGTACTTCTGACTCTGCAATGCTGAAGGATGGGCAAAACGGAATCGCGACCAGTAACATGAATGACCGGGAATCTGTAACGGGAATGCCGGCAGGCTGTCGTTGCTTAACAGATCCCAAGTACAAGCACTGAATTGATAATCTCAATGAACGGGTCGGAAACGAGTTGCGAATTAGACGACCAGCAGGTGTTCTCGTCCCAACAACCAGATTTATGCCTTACTTGTGTCCGGTGGGGGGTACTTGCTCACCGAATTCTACGCTGGGCGAACTGAAAACGCACTTGCGATTCGTACATCAAGTAGCCTTAGCACAAATATCAAGGCGCCATGGAGGCTGGGCATGTGGGTTTAGCGGCTGCGGGAGGAAATACGAATGTAGAGCTGGATTGGTAGCCCACATCCGGGAGCATTGATGGGAGAGAGAATGGTAGCTGAGTATGAACAGCCTCGGGCGAGTGGGGTAGTTGCAGTCTCATGGGGATGTAATAGGATTGTCTTGAGCCAGCTTGGGATGATCAGTGGGACTGATTTCATTTATCTTGGTCGCATGGACCAGCAAATTCGGACACGGTATTGCGAGATGGACTTGTATGATTACCGTGAAACTTGGGTCGGAACACTAATATGATAGTACGACTGGGGGGATATAAGATATACTGAAAACAAAAAGCATTGAAACAACATGAACCCACCAGTGTGTAAATAACTCTTATCAACTGATCATGCCATAGGTTGACGAGGTGCAGGCTGAAGTTAGGTGCCATACAGACTCCCGACGTTAATACGAATCTATCCTTTAGCGTTTACTCGCCTCCATAGACCAGGTATTATATTATTTATATTTTTCTTTATCTTTGATTTTTCTACTTTAATAATTCTTGTTATAATAAATACAACTTCATCAGTCTTTGCCATTAATCTCCGAAACTCCACTCATATTCCCCTGATATGGACGAATGAGCGAGTTTGGGCGTAGTAGACAATGGTCTTCTTTTACTGGAACGCCCCTACTTGTCCAGTATATTCGCCATGAATGTCCATTCTGCCGCCACCCGCAAACCCACCTCCCCAAATCTATCAACTGTGTGTCGGAAGTGGTCGCAGCTGCGAAGGCCGGAACATACGTAGGACACCTTCCTCTCTGAGTAGGTTTTCGCTTCCAATCTGTATTAACCATCCAGGAAAAACTAAGGACATTCTTAGTTATCGGTGAGTTTTTTTTGGGGTACCTGAGTAGATACTCATCAACGTCTTTCTTATCAAACAATGTGACGGGTGCATATGGTATCAAAGTGACAACACTTCCAACTTTCCTCTCGCTCAAAGGCGCGCTCCTCGGATATATTCCGATCAATATCCTGCAGCAAGACTACTTTCCATAGATACTCAGACCGAACCATGTCTTTGATGCATCGGATGAATGTTAATTGAGATGAGTGTAGGAACCAGGCTGTACTAATTTCATTTTCGGGATCATCTTCCCAAAATTCATGGCAAACCGCAGAGCTTCAATACTTCAGTACTCGGCCCGGACCCGTGTCCGTCGATGCTCATACATAGATATTCTCTCTGACAACTCTATCAATCTACCGGAGCGTAAAATTCAAATCTTGCACCTTTCTAAATTAAATTCGTCAAGAAAACTCAACTTCTAAGCTTCGTGAGATTGCTATATTATATAACGCATTGATTCCTCCGAAATACCGATTTTTGGTTTGATGATTTGAAACTCTTTGGAAAGCATGGGCCTTGGTGAATTTACAAGAAAATCCGGATTCCTAAGGCATTGACCTTAAAAATTCACCACATTTCGAAAATCAGCAATCCTCACCAAAGTTTAAGTGGAGGATTCTGTCTGGAAAAATGGCGAATTCTAAGTCCACGCACCAATCAGTCATCGGATGCACATCAAGCTGGCATCGGGCTGGCATCAAGCGGTGAATGCCCTGGCGTATATGCACTTATTTTCCCAGCTATTGATTGACGCTGTATCTAGGACCTGTTTTGCCCACTGGAGGGGTAGTTTTATTTTCGCTTCACCTTCTGCTTCAAATGGAAGCTTATTTTGCCTTCTCTTCATTGCCACGAGGAAACGTTTCGTGCTTTTATAAAAAGAGGCAGATTTCCTTTAATATCCACATCTGTAAATAATGCTCGTTGATCCGGCATAGGGACCGGTCGTTGGCGGAGCGTATCCGAGCAGAGTCGCCGACATTGCTTCCATTCATATTTGAGTATTTGTAATATTCAGTCCACACATGCGTGAGTTTACTATCATTTGTAACCAGGTTTCTTATTTTGTTGCATTTCGGTATATCTGGGTAGCAGACGGTTGTGAGGTTCACGGACAAAAGGCACAAATAACATAGAATTAGACAAAATGAGATGATGTTACAACTAGGTTTGCAAGTCTGGAATTTTTCGAGAGGTCCGCATATTTGCTCAACTCCGAAAACCGGCATCAAAAGTTGATGTGAAAGAGACGGCGAACAGTTTCGGGCATCTGTCAAACACATGCATTTTTCTAGCCCGTCAACTTTCTTTACGAATCAAGTTCGGATATTTCACGTCAATTTATCTGAAAAGATTTCGGAATAATCTCTCCGAGCCTGTTTCAGGACAAGCGTCTCTAGCTGCACCGCTACTACCATTAGTTAAAGCTATTGCCTCCAACACGAACAGCTCAACCTCCACATCTATTCCTAATCAATCATTAGTCTCAACTCCCCGCAAAACTTGAGCAAGGAGCTTCGCCACGAGGGTTAACAAAACATCAAGGCGAGAAAGGTTCAACTATGACCCTGCAGGTATGATAAGCCTAGCACGAGCGGGAAGAGGATTTAATATTATTGAATTTCCAGGTCCCAGAACTTTGGGACACTCCGAAGCAGGGTAGATTTGTATTAAAGTAACGGCCCCTGCTGATCACTTTTGCTGCCTCACATGCTCAAGGCGAGTGCTCTCTCCTCATACTCCTGCCTTTGTTCCTTGCATCCTCCTTTGGTGCCTGTTTTGTTTCCTCCTGGACCCACCTTGGCTGGACAGCGATTGTTCAGCATCACGATGGATGGATATTTGAGATCGATTCATGTGGAAGACAGTGGACCTCCGGCCGTTATTCAGGGAGCCCAAATCGTGTCGAATGTCGACCTGATGAAGGCAGGAGCAGACGATATCAAGGAGGATAATGTCGCCAACGTCCATTTGGTATGCTTGCCCTTCTCCCTCTTCAAGAAACACTTCACTCACTATTCCACAGGCAGCTGCTTTGGGTCCAAATAAACCAAAGACATGGGGCCCAGGACATCGAAAGCTGTACGCCATGTGTGGCATCATTTATCTTTGTTCTACGATGAACGGATATGATGGTTCTCTAATGGGAAGTATCAACGCTGTCAAGGAGTACCAGGATTATTATAACCTCCCAGAAAATGGGGCTGCCTCGACTGGAGTCGTCTTCGCAATCTTCCAGATCGGGCAAATCGTTGGTGCCTTGTTCGTTTGGATTGCGGATTGGCAGGGGAGACGATTCTCCATCTTTGTGGGGACTTGCGGGGTAGTTATTGGTAAGTCTAGAAAGAAATTCAAAGCAGACAACTCTAACAACAGCCTAGGAACTATTATTACTAGTACAGCAAAAGATCTACCGACATTTGTTGGCGGAAGGTTCCTGCTTTCCTTCTTCTGCACGTTTGCATATGTGGCTGCTCCGCTCTATCTCATTGAGATTGCTCCACCCTTGTATCGAGGGACAGTCGCAGGTCTTTACAACACATTGTATTACATGGGAAGCATTCTTGCGACATTTTGTGTGTATGGAACCAATTTGCATCTGGAAGGTAATATCGTTTGGCGTCTTCCTCTGTGGCTACAAATGGTATGTCCGGGAATCGTGGCACTTGTGATATGGTTTCTTCCGGAGTCGCCTCGCTGGCTCATAGGTCAGTCATGACAGGAAAATCAATTAAGTCTCTTTCTAATCTTTTACTTAGGTCAAGAGAGATTCGAAGAAGCACATGCTATCATCGTCGAGTACCACGCAAATGGAGACCCCGACCATCCGATTGTGGAGCTCGAGATGTCTGAAATGTCTGAGAGTCTGAAGGAGGCCGGGATGATGACTTGGAAGAGCACCTTCGATCTTCGACAGTTGTTTAACACACGCGCCCGCCGCTATCGACTAGGACTTGTCATTGCCTTCTCTTGGTTTGGCCAGTTTTCAGGAAATAACATTGCTTCATACGTAAGTTCAAAACAGGATTTACAAGTTCATTCTAACGGGAAATTAAGTATCTGCCGCTCCTCGTCGAGAACGTTGGTATTACGGACACCAATACGCAGTTACTGCTAAACGCAATATATGCAGTTGCAGGATGGATCTTTGCTGGCTCAGGCGCTAGATTCCACGATGTTTTTGGTCGTCGAAAAATGCTAAGTACGTTCCTCCCATTGAAAATTGTGCCGAAGTCATCTAACATCGAAAAAGTGGGTTCCACATTTGGAATGGCAGTCTGCCTTGCGATAGTTGCAGGCACAGCTGCTGGATACGTCCATGACCCTTCTAACAAAGCCATGGCCATCGCCTCGATTGCTTTCATCTACATCTTCGGCTGTGTCTTTGCTTTCGCCTTTACTTCCATGCAACCAATCTACCCCGGAGAAGTGTGTGACAATATCCAGCGAGCTAAAGGAATGGGAGTCTTCCAGGTGACCGGTGGTGCTGCTGGATTTCTGAACACTTTTGTCGCGCCGATTGCTCTGAAGAATATTGGTTATTGGTTTTATGTGTTCTTCGTATTATGGGACCTGTTCGAATGTGCTATTATATATTTCTTCTTTGTCGAGACTAAGGGAAGAACTCTGGAAGAGCTCGATGAGGTGTTTGAGGCGCCGAATCCAAGGAAAGCAAGTACAGCCAAGACGAGGATTAGGCGGGCAAGAATTCATGACGAGGAAGGGAATGAAAAGGACATCATTGTGAAATGAGGACCTGAGAATAGCGTACTTACCGATGAAGTCAATGAATAAGTCGATACTTCCTCAACAAAAACGAGTATTTTTTGATAATCCCCATCACGTGTGGCCAAATAGGGGGCTCCTGCCACTCCGCTCCGCTCCACCCCACCCCGCTGCCAAATGCCCACACAAAATAATCGTACCATATTTCCTCGAACCTCAAAAACTCTTCAATCACCTCAAATTTTGCCCAAAATGCCACCAAAGAAAGCATCCACCGAGGAGCCGAAGAACAATGTCGTTGCCTTTGGCCGTGTCAGGAAGAATCTGAAAATGGGCTGCGTTGGTCTCCCCAATGTGGGGAAGAGCTCGCTCTTTAATCTCTTGACGGAGCAGAGCGCTGCGGCGGAGAACTATCCGTTTTGTACTATTGAGCCGAATGAGGCGAGATGTGCGGTGCCGGATGTGAGATATGTACGTTTGGTGTGATGCTCTTATTGTTCTTGTTGGAGTAGTGCGGGGTCCAAGAAGTGTAGTGGGGCATCTACATCTTGCCTCCAGAATCTCCCCTGTCTGGATTGATCAGTTCAATACCTGACTTAGTGGATGAGATACTGTTATGATTCCTCCTTTCCTGCAGAAAAAAAAATTCGGCGCTCTTATCACGTCAGCCCAATCTTGAAGTGATGCCTCTAGGAGAATTGCACTCAACTAATGCCGATCCTCTAGGACTTTCTCTGTGACCTGTGGAAACCACCGTCAATGTATCCTGCCTATCTCCAGGTGACCGACATTGCTGGCCTCATCAAAGGAGCATCCCAGGGCGAAGGTCTGGGCAATGCCTTCCTCTCACACATTCAAGCCGTGGATGGAATGTTCCACATTGTACGCGCTTTCGATAATGACGAAGTCTTGCATGTGGACGATTCGATTGATCCAGTCAGGGATTTGAGCAAGTCTTTCTGTCCATTACCTTCGTCACGGTGAGTGTGTTGTGGAAACTGGGTTTTAATTCGGTGTCATTTAGATACCATCCAGAGCGAGCTGTGCAAGAAAGATTTAGGTATCTCTCGCCTTGAGTAAAGACCAAGAGCGAACAACTGACGAGGGTGGCCAAGATATTCTCGCGAAAACAATTATTGCAGAAGAGGCGACGGTCCGAAAAGCTGGCGGGAAGTTCAAGATGAATCCGTTGTTCCCTAGCACTACTGGAAAAATCAAGGCAGTATGCCATTCGAAATCACCCTTTGAGTGAGTCTCAACTGACCTAGTACAGATGCTGGAGCAAGACAAGCCAGTACGCGATGGTACTTGGACTTCCGCCGAAATCGAGCTGATCAACGAGAAAGTAAGCTTTGGTCCAACGTTTCTGCCCGCGACTCCATGCTAACATTTGCTTCCGAAGATGCAACTCATCACAACCAAGCCTGTGATTTACCTCGTGAATCTCACCATGAAAGACTACCTCAGACAGAAATCCAAGTATCTTCCCCTTATCGCAAAATGGGTAACGGAACATGGCGGACTTCCTCGAGATATCATTCCATTCTCCGTGGAGTTCGAAGAAAAGATACACTCTTTCAAAGATGACCCTTCGGCACTAGAGGCATTTCTGAAGGAAAATAAAGTGAAAAGCCGGCTAGAAAAGATCATTACCGAAGGTGAGTTGGCCCCTCAAACGGAAATTTGAAGCCTTATCCTAAAGTTGAACAGGGTTCACGAAATTGGGACTCCAATATTACTTCACAGCTGGAGAGAAAGAAATTCGCTGCTGGACAATCCCACGAGGGTGCCTCGCACCTCAGGCGGCTGGTGCTATTCACGGTGATTTTGAACGCGGCTTTATCAAGGCTGAAGTCGTAGCATACCAGGACTTCCATGACCTGTGTGAAGGAGCCAAAAGTATGGCTCCAATCAAGGCTGCTGGGAAGTATCGGCAGGAAGGAAAAACTTATGTGAGGCAGAAACTACGAAGCAAGATGGCGAAGCAATAGCTGATGTCGTAACAGGTTGTACAAGATGGGGACATTGTCCATTTTCAATTCAGTAAGTTGGAATACATCTATGATTAATGTGTAATTTGAAACTAATTGACACTCAAAGATGTTGCGCCGAAGAAGTAGAACGAGCCATTGATCGTGGAAGAAGGGAATATCACAAATTCAAGATCTCGCTCAGCGTTTCGGAATAGCATTTTAGAATGAAGAAGACGATAGAGCAAATATTAGAAATGTTAGCACAGGGATGTGTCTGCATCGTGAGATTGCTGCATGCATTTAACGCGTGAGATAAAATGTGCCTTTATTTGGGATCTCGATGGATTTAAGGACTTCCGGCAAGACTTTCCAGTGTCCCCGGCTAAGGAAAGCGCGATGTCGATAGCGCACTGCGCTTCGCAAAGCCTCACACGACAGTGCTGCCAGCGATCTGGGTTGCGCGTGACTCACGAGTCCACGGTGGCCCTTTCCCAGCATTTTGGAGCCCGCAAGGTGTGTCAAGTCGGGTGCTCGCAAACATGCTTCCTTCCACCAAGTAGACGCCACCATCACGACACAACCTGTCCGAGCAGCAGCGATTTCCGCCGGCAGTGCTCGCGACCGCAGCAACCGAGCACGACTGCTTGTGTCCAAAATTTGAGAGCCCTGTTCATGCCTCCCTGAAAATAAAGCGGCGCAACCCCAAGCTGCCTTCATAGTGTTCATATGCGCTGGTGTACTCGCAGGTCAGGCAACTGCAGAGACTGCCAGCTGTGGATACAGAGAAGACACAGGCTGGCTTCAATCTAACATGTAATGGTATCATATTTTTTGTTGAGATGTGGCGCGCTTCGAAAGCTGCTGGTGCCGGTGTGCCCAATCTTTGGGTCTCACCTTCCAAGTTGGGCCGATGAGAGCAACTTTGCCTTCTGACTCCCCTAACACCAGTTTGCCGCACAAAGCCTCCTGGCCATCAATATTTTCAAACAAATAGTCCTACATAACTCGAATCCCTTCAAATCATCGCAAACCCTGCTCGATATCATTACTCATCCTCATCTTGAATCCCGTAGTCTTTTCCCTTCTTGCAGATACCGCAGTAGCGGGTCTGACTGACATAGAGTGGCGTTCACGCGTCCAATTGGTCTCAAGACTCTTCCTTGCACTTCGAGCGCCACTAAGCACCTCTTCAAGCCTGAGCACCTCGATAGTACTGCCATCCGTGCCTTCGTCATCGTACTCGTGCTTTTCCTTCTTCCTCCGCCTCCAAGTCTTGATTCCATTCCTCCACTTCTTGATCAACTCCCCGATATCATCCAAGTAAAAAGCAATAAATATCATGGGTATCGAGATTGACAGCCCGATGCCAAACATGTATTTGCTGACGTATGAGAGGGGTAGATTATTTCCACTGCCTACTCGAGGGAATTCTTGGATATTGATCGTGAAGAACGCGGCAATAAAACTCATGGGCAGGAACATAATAGTAACAATTGTGAATACCATGATCGTTTGACTTTGTCTAGCAGTGCTGGTAGCTTGATCTCGTGCGAATCGTGCCTCGAAAGCGTTTGCGTGCTTCTGTTTTAAATCCAGCATGTCTGTGATAGAGCTATAGATTCGCTCTGCTTGCTTGTCCATGCGATCGATATCTTTGACGTGCATCCCAACTGTTTTGAGTTGATCTGCAAACCGTTTCTTGACTTCATGTTGGGCGCGTTTTTCGTCTTGGTATGTTTCCAAGATTGAAGCCTCGAGGGCGGGCAGAACGTGTTGCTGGTCCTCGAGGACTTTCTTGATCATATTTAGTTCGTCCCGAATGTCCTTAGTTTCAGCCAGCAAATCCGTTTCTTGGCCGATGTCGAGTAGTTTATCAACAAAAAATGGTCCACGCATGAAGTCTTCAAAATCCATGTCCTCCGCCCGTTCTCCTTTATGTTCTTCCTCATTATGAATACGAGAGGCATGCCGCATGTCTTTAGATATATTTCGATCTGGGTTACGATGTTGTAACCATATCGAGGCTTGCTCAGAAGCGTCGTTGAACTCTTGGAATAGATGAGTCTCTTTGTCGGTAGCGTTCCCAATCGAAGACTCAAACATGTCAAGGAATTGATACTCCTCATCGCCCATACGGTGGCGGTCGAAAACTCCGCTGCATCGGCTAGTGACTATCATCGATAAGTCATAAACAGACTGCACAGGTTCTCGGGTTTTGTCGTTAATATCTTCGATAATACTGTCAAGCACATTTAAAGGGTCGTTTTTCGGCTGCTGCCACCTTTGAGGAAATGCTGTAACGACGAGGTTTTTCCCCAACACCCACATCCACATCTGATCTACCATGACGATTTTGGGATCAAAAACATCGCTCGGGGACGGATCCTTGGTTTGGTAGCGGTAAACAACTTGGTCTTGATCACGAATATTCGTATCGATATTGTGGTAAAAAGATTGATCCAATGTCCGTCGAACATGTAGTGAGACCGTCGAGCTTGCCAAATGGGCCCTAATGAGCATTTCATCACAAGTCCTAGCTTTGAGAAGGTTTGGACGATCCGGTGATCTCATCAACTCTGCGCGATGGATCGCATCTTTCATCTCTTGGCATCGCTCGTTGGTTTCAAAGTGCAGATATGGCATGAAAGTGTAAATGTTGCCTTTTGAGATATGCGAGGCCTGTGAAGCAACAGAAAATTAGATCAGCTTCAAGATTTATGTGGCACTAAAGGAATAATGCCGGACTTCGGAATAGGCAATCAAGAATCTCGCGTTAAGACATTTTGCGACGCCAAAAAGCCTCTTGACTGGAAAATAATGAACTTGTATTGATCTTACCTCCTTTCGCACCGCGGGTCCCGGAGGTCGTGGGTTACGATGTTGGCTGTTCTTCCGTTGTTGGTCCTTGTTGGGTGTTTGCGAACCACTTTTCGGGGATTTATTACCTTTGCTAATCCCCTTCTTCGATTTGTCTTTGGGGCTAGCTTTGCTGTAATCTTTATTGCCATGGGAAGACATCTTCAACAACTCGTTCACCTCCTCACCAGAAGCAGTCGATGTCCGTGTGGGTGTACGAGGGGCTGCGTTCTCTTGTATTTGTGCGGCTCCATTCACAAATATGCTCGGAAGTGGCTGCTCAGATTTTGTAATGGATGGCTCAGCTTCTGGAGGGCGTAATGCTCGGGGGGTACTTTGGCAAAGAGGTCTCATGAAGTGAGAATGACTTTGCTTTCCTCGATGCTGGTGACTAAAGGATTTCTCGAGTGCTTTGAAGCCCTGAACGTCACTTGCCCCTTCTTCGATGAAAAGCTTTGTAAGAAGCGCCTCAACCCAGGCCATATTGTTTGCAGGCAGATGTATCCATCTGAAAGTTGTGGCCTTGTCATTTGGGAGGATAGTCATCGCCTGTTTCCGCGGATTGACCGCATCGTGTCCATACAACACTTCATAGACAGTCTTTCTCGAGACTCGATTCTCGTTGCGAAAATTTCCGAAATCAACAATAGTAGCATCAAAGCCTTTGCACGCACCGAGAGCGTCCTCTGATAGGGATGATATATTGTTGGAGGGAGCTAAAAGCTCTACAATGTCCTTCCGCCGGTTCTGAGCCGCTCTTAAGAATGGCGTGCTTCCAAACGAATCTCGAGCAGCTCTCTTGATGTCCGGACACTTTAAAAGGCACGTCACAACGTCTAGAAACCCTCCTTCTGCCGCGAGATGAAGGGGTGACATTCCATTGAGGAGCTTTGTATTAATATCCGCTCCGGCAGCTATAAGTATGCGTACAATCTTTCCAGAGCCGATTTTGCAGGCATTGTGAAGAGGAGTCCACCCTCCGTCGCTTCTCGCATGAATATTTGCTCCATTCTGGAGAAGCATCTCCACGACATCATCTCTATCATGGGTAGCTGCAATGTGCAGGCTCGTCTTTCCACGCTTTTCTGCCGAATCAACGTATACCCTTTGTCCCCTTGGGCGAGTAAGAAGTTGCACAGCTAAGCGTTTCTTCCCAGTGGCACACGCCCAGTGAAGCGGATTGCGCCCAGTATCATCGTGAACCTCATCGCCATCGATTTGTAGATCTTTCTGGGCTAATAAAAGCTCAATGACAGAGTCTCCCCAGTCCATTTTCTTGTCTGCCGCCAAATTGTGGAGGATATTCCGCATATGTTTATCCTTCTTATTAACGTCGGCGCCTTTCGCAAGCAGCGAATTCAAGATATGCCAATGATTCTTCCAAGCAGCCGTCATAAGCGCCGTGCGCCCCTTCTTATCTGCCGTTTCCGTGTTCGCTCCATATTCCAGCAATAGATGCACAATTGCAATATGATTCTGCTCGACGGCGCGGAGGAGAGGTGACAGTCGGTTGCCGGAGGCTCCATCTGGAGGGGCGCCTTCAGACAAGAGGTACTTGGTCGTTCCAATCTTTCCTTTCTCTGAACTTCGCATCAAGGCAATACGTAGATGGTGTTCGCGCAAATCTCCCTTGCCTCTGGCTCTCCCCACAAGCTCGCGCAACTTCTCCACATCGTCGTTCTCCGCAGCGCGCAATAGCTGCGGTTCAAGCCGCTCATTGTGATCCGTCGATCGCGACCTCGACCGTGTCAAAATTTCCCCCATGTTAGCCATCGTATCAGAGGCATCCCTCTCAATGGGTCTCTTTGCCACTCGGGGGAGGGGTTTCGCGACGGAGCTTTGACTTCGAGTTTAGTGCAATATATTGAGCCCAAAGTAGGTTCAATCAAGGGCTCGAAGATAAGTATCAAATAATACAAATGAAGAAAAGATAAAAATACCAAACCATGACGGCACAAACCCAGTGGCGTACATATTGCCGTCGCCGCTGACATGCAGCCAAGGAAAGAGGTTGGTTAGGATCGTTAGAAAAATTATACGGCGGCCGAAGGAAGGCGGGCGACAGCGACGACTTGCTAGTCTGGAAGTTTTTGATCACCCTACTTCTTATTCTTAGAGGCTTTGTCTCATAGTCTACACTTATACATAGCTAAAGGAATATTTCTTATTCCGTCCCGGTCTGTCTTACGGAGCATGCTCCATACACTGGGTTTTGTGTGCGGCTCCACCGCTTCTTCCCCAGCTATCAGTACAGCAGAGGACCAAGGAGAGCGATCGATTTATTGGATTTTTGGATTCATTGCCCATGGAACTGTCGTTCTCGCATTCAGGCCCTTCTTTTAAATAGCGGACATTTAACAGACGTCCCTGAACTCCAGTAGTACTGGACAATTATTTAGTCTCCAGCATCACTGCCTCGCTCTCATAAACCTTGGCATTGTTGAAGATGACTGCCCAGATGGTTGGCAGGAATGAATCACTTTGACGAGTGCAGATTCGTCCGTGACATTATCTGGTTTGTGATTCCACATTTCAGATGTTCGGCGCAGTTCATTGGGAGTGCTATCATCTTGTTGACTTACACCCAGGCTTTTGAGGTGGCGCTTCCCTCATAACTGCTTACTTGTGTTATTGTGCCAGATAAATGTACGGTAGCATGACCGTCATGACGCCTGATGAAACGAGCATGGTGTTTTGATTTCTTGCAAGTCAAAAACGATTTGATTTTGGCGCAATTAGTTGCTGCTGTGGTTTGTTCTGAGCGAAAATATGTAGCTCATGAAATCAGCAGAAATGTTTGCGATCGCCCAATATTAGGGACAACGCGAAACGGAACAATTTAAGCTCAATCAATTTTCTTGTATGCATTTCTCAGCTCAAACAGGAGTGGGATAATAATCAAGCTTTCTACCTAAGTTTTTCAATATAACCGGGTGTAGCCGGCCACAGAGAGACTTGCAAATCTTCGTTTAAAGCCGAATCGCGATATTAATTCCCCGCCATTGTATGCTTAGCACTTTATGTCGGAAGATGGTTGATCAGGCTGCTGAAGCAAACCTTCTCCCGTTGAGCTGTGGGGTCATGCGGATAGCCAGAATATAAAGTAATTCGTGATTTCGCCAACCCCTCACCCGCACTTCGCGGCAAGATTGACGAACCAGTCTTTCAATACGAATACCCCTGAAGGCCATTGCAATGCCTTCTCCAAGTCCAGTTCGTTACATTAAACAGAATCTTCCGAATCCCACCTGAGCGATTTCGGGCTGCCATTCCAAGCAGAAGATTTCCAGGGTGTAAGTCAACCGGGCCCCACCTCACTGACTTCAAAGGTCGATGCATGCCTTGGATTCCTCAATTGATGTCCGCTTTATGATGTCTTTTGCTTCGTGGTTTTTTACGGCCATTCTGGCTTATACTGTCTCTGCACGTAACAATCCCCTCTCTTTGTCTCGTTTCATTTCGTTTCCTCAACCTGGCAACCTGACGTTTCCCAACCCCATGGTCGTCTTCTTGCCTCTTTTTTTTGAACAAAGCATAGTACTGATTCGTCAAAGATGGAGGTGTAAGCAACTACACCGTCGGAGACACTTGGTACAGAGGGTATACCCTGCACCCTGCTTGTCCAAGCCTCAGATGCTAACGAGAGAAGATACTCTCCTTATGACCCGCCAGAAATGCAAGACGGCGAGCCATGGCTTGTTGGCCGCAAATGGGAATCTATAAATCCAATCTTCCAACCAGACAACATTTCGATCTCATGTAACGCCCCTGGCAACCCCGCACCGGCTTCGATCCCAATCAACGCCGGCGACAACATCACGGCAATTTACTACTATTGGCTTCACACAGTCGGGCCTATGATTGTCTGGATGGCTGATTGCCATGGCCCCTGCGCCGAGTTTAACGCCAGCGAGGGAGATTGGTTTAAAATTGCAGAGGAAGGCCTTATCAGCGGAACAGTGACGACGGGAACATGGTTTCAGCGACAGTTCCAGGAGTGGGATGGGAGTCCTAGTAATTGGACTGAGACTGTCCCTGCGAGTTTGAAGCCGGGGAATTATTTGATAAGGCATGAGATCATTGCGCTACATATTGCCAACAGGCCTCAATGGTATCCAGAATGTGCACATCTTGTAGTATCTGGAAAAGGAACAAAAGTTCCGGGCCAAGAATATTATGCGAAGCTACCAGGAGTCTGGAGTATGAACCGTGTGTCTATCTCTCATCTTGAAAGCTTGCCATTACTAACGCGGAGTCAGAATCTGAGATCAATATCGACATTTATTCAGATGCTGTGATGAACCAGACTGTAAGTCTTCTAAATCCGAATTCTCTCTTGAGTCTCGTGAGGTTTTGTTCTGGTGTACTAAATATTACTTAGACATATCATATTCCAGGGCCGCCGGTATGGAAAGGATAACAATTTCTGTACGACAATAAAGATGAAGTGGCAGACACTTCGGCTAGCAGTCGGCTATTCGAATTCATTCTGAAAAGTAAAGTACACAACATGACCGCAAAATTTTGACTCAGAACGGGAGTAAGATACAATCAGAATTAAGAGCAGCCTTCAAAATAGCAAAAAACTTGAATGTGGGACCGATCCGCTACTAGAATTCAGAACTATTGGTAGGCTTAACTCGCATGTGACGAATCACGTTGAGTTTATCATGAATGGCGTCCGAAGGGTCTAGAGGTACAGAGTCTTGATTCAAGGAAAATCTCATTGCTCGTGCGTTGAATTTTATTTAGATAGACCAACTTACAAGACAACTTCACCCAACGCACTATGTAGGATATAGTCCATCTTGCCAGGCTCACTACTGAATCTTATAGAACATAAGATAGGCGAACCGTTTTTCAGTAGTATCCCCAATTCCGCCCTGCGGTATTCCCTACGGTTGCGCCATAGGGAGACTTTGGATACCGTTTTTTATCCAATAATGTATACCTGAGATTCGTATCTCGGAGAATTGCCTTTGCTTTGTGGTGATGAATAGCCGACTAGCGAGTAAGTGAACGAGACATCTTTGTCAGTTTATCATTTGCGAGCCACCTTTTTTTTTTATATTTCATGGGATCGTATCTGATATTGAGAAGGCCCTGTTGTGTATCTTTTCATTGGGTCAAATAATTGATGCGACGGGATTCGTTTTCGAGAAGTCAAGGTTGTCGAGACGTACTGGAATTCAATGCAACATGCACTGCCACTGCCACCATACGAGACTTGTAACATTCAGACGACAACACTGAGTAAATTCCTCTAAACAATCGTACAACCAGGCACTATTGAACAGCTTTTGTTCAAGAGTGCAATTTGCAACAAATGGCTTTTAATTCCAGTAAAGGTTAAATCATAATTTCAAGTGATGAGCATATCCCTGTTGACTTGACTTATGTCGAAAGACCGCGAATTGCGACATTGTCTGCTGCCACCGCCCATTTCGGAAGCAGAAATAGAAAAATATCATGAAAGAAATCAGGAAAAAGTTTCAGAGCACGGAGAAAACAAAGCAACGACAAACAGTCCCAGCTAAATGCAATAGTTGATGACGACCGAAGACCGAAGAAAGCTCCGAACCATACTCCAGATCTCGATTTCTTTCATTTTTAGAGAAGAATACAAGCATCAACAAGCATTATACGGGACTCCAGCTAGGATCGGACCGATTATACGCTTATAAAAGGTCAGCAGATGAGGCATATCTTCTTTCGTTCATTATAATGCTGATCCCGGAACGCGGGGTAGCGTATACGCGCGCGAGCGCGGGGTATGCCCAACTAGAGCTTTCTGCTTAGCAGTCGGATCCTGCGAGGCTGCGAGTCGTACCTTGCGACTTGCCTGAATGGTCGAGTAAGCTAGGTAGGCTACCAGAAAAAATTACAATTTTGACGTACCCACGTCCTAAAGTCAGGCTCGTATTGCTTATAGCTACGTATATCTGACGCGCGATGAGGCACTACACCTCCATCGCGAAGCTAGGTACGAACTATTAAAAAAACCAAGTGGAATCATTTGGGCCTTTGAATTCAATAGAAAAGTCCATGAAAGTCTTTTTCGTTATGATTGTTCTGCTTTGATACGTATCCAAACTTCTGCTATTTCGAGTCAATAAGTTTCGAAAACCTGGAGGGACTACCCAGCGATCAAAGATGATCTCAAGCCTTTTCACTCTAAGCCTGCTGGGTATGAGCTCTCTTGCCGCCGCTGGACCTTGCGATAGCTATTCCTCCGGAGGAACTCCCTGCGTAGCAGCCCACAGTACAGTCCGAGCCTTATACTCCGCATACAAAGGGTCCCTCTACCAAGTAATTCGCGCCTCCGACAACGACACAACAGACATCGTCCCCCTATCCACGGGCGGCGTCGCAAACTCCAGCATCCAAGATTCCTTCTGTGCCAACACAGACTGCCTAATTTCCATCATCTACGACCAATCTGGCAACAACAACGACCTCACCAGAGCTCCACCAGGAGGAGCAGCCAACGGCACTGGACCGGACATGTATGACCTTCTAGCCGACGCAACTGCAGCCCCAATCCTATTAAACGGCCATAAAGTATACGGCGTCTACAGCAAGCCCGGCATCGGGTACCGTCAGGACAAAACGGTCGGTGTTGCGACAGGCAATGATCCGGAAGGCATCTACGCCGTCCTCGACGGAACGCGTTACAATAACGACTGCTGTTTCGATTACGGTAATGCCGAAACTAATAATCTCGATACCGGCGACGCGCACATGGAGGCCCTCTATTTCGGCTCTGGGGGCGCGGGTACTGGTTCCGGCTCTGGGCCTTGGATCGAGGGAGATCTCGAGAATGGATTGTATGCGGGTGCGAGCTCGAACCCGTCGATCACGTACCGCTTCGTGACTGGGATTGTGAAAGGGAATTCCACGAATCAGTGGGCGATTCGTGGGGGTAATGCCGAGTCGGGGACGTTGTCGACGTATTTCAGCGGCAAGCGTCCGGATGGGTATTACCCGATGAAGAAGGAGGGAGCTATTATCCTTGGAATTGGAGGGGATAATAGTGATCGGGCTGAGGGGACGTTTTATGAGGGCGCGATGACGAAGGGGTATCCGGATGATGACACGGAGGCTGAGGTGCAAGCTGATATTGTGGCTGCTAAGTATGCGGTATCGTGAGCTGGAGAAGTCTGAGTGTACCTAGATATGACTAGTTTTGAAAAGTGCCAGGCTATGAAAAAGTACGGCTCTTACCAGTATTTATGATAAAGACTGTATTCCGCCACAATCATTGCTTTTGCTTCGGCACAAAAGAACATGGAAATACTTGGGGTAGAAAAGGGAAAGAAACCGCTTGATACCGAAAGAGGAAGTCCAGATCAGCACAAATGCTAGAATGGCTCTTGTGCCGATTAGACAACCAAAAATCTGAAGCGTCGAAGGTATATTATACTTTGCTAACTAGCTGAACGACGGCGAAGTACGCTGTGCTGTAGAGACTTTTCAACATGAGCTGCTCTAAACAAACGAAAGAACCATTAAACGTAAGAATCAAGGAAACGAAAGTAGAAAAGTCATTTATTGGCCGCTATGTAACGAAACGCTTCATATAGCAGTTACCTTTGTATTCCAAGCATATCACAATGCCTCCATGCCATTAAAGTTTCGTGACTGTGTCATAAAAGAGCAAACCCCTCGTGACCACTGGCACACTTCTCATCCTTCCTCAATCATTTCCGAACCATTCACCTCAAAATCCCACCTAGCTCAGCAACTGCTCAATGGCCCCTTGAACACTACCCCCACTTCTCCTCAGGGCCTCAACATTCCTATCGAAGTCAAAGAACCCCATATCGTTCAACTGCCTCAACTGATCCGCGTATCTCTCCTCGGGAGGTCTAGTATCCGCTGGCGCAGGTGGGCTCGCTGGACCTCCTGCTCCTCCAAGGCCACCGAATCCCCCTGGGCCAAACAAATCACCTAATCCTCCTCCTCCTCCGCCACCAGCGCCGCCTCCTAGAAGTTGCATTGCTTGTTGCATTTGCTCAGGTGTCATGGGTGGAAGACCTGGGAGACCTCCGCCACCCAAGAGAGATGCGAAGGGGTTGGCTGCTGCGTCTGGATTCGCACCGGGCGTACCTGTTGCTCCTGCTGCGGGAGCGGCACCCGTTTGTCCTGGTGTTTGATTTGGTTGACCGAAGAGAGCTGCGAACGGGTTTGCACCTCCTGCTCCCGCACCTGCTCCAAGCCCAGCCCCGCCTGCACCTCCTAACATCGCAAATGGGTTGGCGGCTGCGTTGTTCGGTTGATTTGGGGTTCCAGCTGCGCCTGGCGTGGTATCTGTGACTCCTGGAGCTGGGAAAGCACCCGCGCCACCGGCTCCTCCCATCATTCGTCGGAATTGGGCAGCTTGACGCATGGCCTCGGGGTTGGTGAGCATTCGGCGGAATTCGGGCGATTGGAACATCTCTCGTGCGTGTGGGTTGTTGCGGAGGGCGGGGGTAGATTGGATCATCATGTCGATTAGGGCGGGGTTGTTGAGGGCTTCGTTCATGGTTTGTTGTACGTTGGGGTCTTCAAGCATCTGGGCCATTGCGTCTTCACTAGGAGGTGCACCCATCTGGAAATTGTTAGTTATTTGCATAAATTCTGGGTAATTGGAGCTTACTCCGCCATCTGCGCCAAACATATCTGCTCCTGGAAGGGCCATATGTCCAGCGTATCGAGCACCAGTCAATCCAGCAAGAGGGTTATTCGCCGTGCCCGCAGCCATATTGGTAGGTACTCCTGGCGCAGATCGAGCTGCTGAGCCTGTTGCGGCACCTGGGCTGGCAGCAGGATTTTGGGCGACATTGCTTTGTGCGCTCTTCACCATATGTATTGTGTTACCCGACTTAATATTGTATTTGCTCAGAGGATCCTCATTCTTCATCACACGCCCAGAGTAGATTAATCTTTGCCTATCTGCTGGCACCTTCTCGTAGTCGTCGCCGGATAACTTGGTCTTCAGGTCCAAGACTGTCGCAGCCTCAGACATGGTGATGGTGTGGTTGCCATCGCTGGACGTCTTGACCTTGAAGGAGACCTGCTTGTCCTGCGTCTCGGCGGAAGTATCTTCGGCGCTCATCGTATTGCTCGTACTGTTCGCGGAGACAGTGTTGACGTCGAATGGAAATGTTTATGCGGTTCAGTAAAATGAGGGGGAGCCTGGTTGTATTTGGTGGTTTGCGACTAATCGTCGAGATAAAGACAAGGCGGCTATATGACGTTGATGCCCCTGTCGCTAGCAGCAAGGGTCTGGGTGGGCCGATTGGAGAAGAAGGTTTGAGTTTGAGGTTTGCAGCTGTGAGGAAGCTTTGGGTTACGGCAAATAGGTATTTTTGGATTTTATTGTGTTCGTGTTGTTGAAGTTGAAGTCGGCTGATCGAATTAGTTTACTGGATCAAAGACAAGTCTTAACTCAAAGCTGGGCTCAAGAGTCTCAAGAGTCAGCCAACTGAAAGAGCTTCCATTTTCGTCTACGAGCTTCTGAAGCCAGATTATTTGGAGTGATAATCACCACGACCCGCTCGGGCAGACTTCAAGGCCGAGACACAAACACATCAAGTGATAGGATGTGATGTGATGTGATATAGGAAATTGAGACAACCACTTTCTCACTCCAGAGAGAAGAGGACTAAGGTAGATATGGAGGAGGCTGAATCCACGTGACGATTATCAAGAGCCTCGGCTCCCCCGCGATTTGTCCAGGGTTCAACCCGAGCACCCTGAATCTTTCTAATTTGTCTTCCTGTTCTTGTACATTGTCTTTTCTAGTCAATTGTAGTCTACTATCACTTCCTCATTGCCATTTCGTAGATACAACTTTCAAAATGCGTGGAATTCAAATCAAAGAATATGTCAAGGTACCTATCTCTCCTCCCCCCTTTCCAATCTCCCAACTCACATCTTCACCTCCAGGGTCCCTCCGACCTCGTTGTAACAGACCTCCCAGACCCCAAACCCTCAAAGGGTCAATACCTAATAGCAATCCACGCCTCTGCGACCAATTTCTTCGACCTCCTCCAAATCCGCGGCAAATACCAACACCAGCCCCCTCTCCCCTGGGTCTCGGGCTCCGAATTCGCAGGCGTAGTCCTCTCCTCCCCTTCCCCATCCTCAAAATACAAACCCGGAGACCGCGTCTTCGGAGCCTCTCAAGGCGGCTACGCAACCAAAGTCTGCGCCCCCGAAGCCGCTCTCAGACCCGTTCCCAAAGGCTGGTCCTTCTTCGAAGCAGCCGGGCTCTTCGTCACAGCGCCTACATCCTATGGCGCGCTCGTGCTGCGGGCTGGCGTCAAGCAGGGCGATTATGTGTTAGTGCACGCCGCTGCCGGAGGAGTGGGATTGGCAGCTGTGCAAATCGCAAAGGCGTTCGGGGCGACGGTTATAGCGACTGCGGGTACGAAACATAAACTGGAGGTTGCGAAGAGCTTTGGGGCTGATTATGCCGTGGATTATAATGAGGCGAACTGGCCGGAGCAGGTTAAGAAGTTGACGCCGAAGGGGAGGGGTGTGGATATTGTGTATGATCCGGTGGGCATGATTGATAAGTCTACGAAATGTATTAGGTGGAATGGGAGATTATTGGTCATTGGGTTTGCAGCCGGCAATATTGAGAAGGTGCCTATGAATAAGGTGTTGCTGAAGAATATTAGTATTGTGGGCTTGCACTGGGGTGCTTATACTACAAACGAGCCTGAGCAAATAGGGCCGGTTTGGGACGGCATTTTCAAGCTTATTGAAGAGGGGAAGTTTAGGGGCACGGTGTTTACGGATAAAGAGTTTGTGGGGTTGGAAAGCGTGGGGGAGGCATTAAAGAGTTTGGGAAGTAGGGGGACCTGGGGCAAAGTTGTTGTTAAGGTTCCTCAGGAGGGACAGAGTAAATTGTAGACTTTGTAGATCAAGAGACACATATCACTCCATAAAAGGACATATCGATGTGTTAAATGATGGTATCTCTGGTTCTCGCTCCTCTTTAATTCAACGCATCAATATACAAAAAAAGGAACAGCACCACGCTCCGTAATGCATGCATCAATCATGTATAGTATTCTGTCTTATCTTGATCTGAAACCAGCCCAGCCTAGGCGCCCGAGATGGCATTATACTGTATGTAAATGGTTGTAAAGGTGTGTACTTAGAAATGCTCTTTCCAGAACGAGAAGTTGACTTCGCGAGTTGTCGCCTTCTTGGTCGCTTTTTTGATCTCGCGTGCTGCGACGTTGGGTCCTATTGCATTCATTAGTTTTGAGTTTCAAAAGGGACAAAGAGAGGAACATACCACAGAAGTAAACACCGACGTTCGTTCTAACGTCACCTTCCAAACCACTCAGGTAAGTTCTGTCTAAGATACCTTCCCTGATACCAGTGAATAGCTTTCCGAAATCCGGACGGCCGAATTGCGTGCGTGACTTTAGTTCAGTAAGAGGATCGACATCAGAGCCAACGCTGTTCAGCACAATGTTGTTTGCGGTGTCGATGTCGAGTTTCTGGGTGAGGTAGGTGTGGATCCGCAAGAACTCGTTACCGTTGTTGCCAGGTCTGCTGGCAGCCTCTTGTGACTGTGCTTCGAGAGAAGAGAGCAGGACTTGGAACCATTCAAATGAGGTGGTGTCTTTGCAGACCCAGATAAATTCGACACGGCGGAGACGGGTTGGTGGATTGGGTCCATTGCGCATGTGCCAGATGTTCTTTAGGATAGCGGCCCAGGGGGTGACTCCGATACCTGTTCCGATGAGAATCGCGATTTCATTGTCGAAGACGTCCTCTGCGGGTGCTCCATAGGGCCCGTCAATGCGGATGGCGGGCATCTCTTGTCCATTCTGGAGAGCGACTTCGTACATTCCTGATGGGTCAACGCTGTCGTACAGCTTTGATTGAGCGGGTCCGGCTCCGAGAGCATCTCCAAGTTGTCGTGTGAAATCGCCCACTTGGCGAACGTGTACGGAGATGTAAGGGTCGAATGGGCAAGAAGTGATGGTAAATGGATGCCATTGTTGCTTAGAGACTGAAGGGACATTCAGGAACAACCATTGTCCCGCCTTGTACTTCATCGAGGGTTTCGTGAACTGGATCTCCATAGCATCTGCATCTGGTCAGCATTACTCTTGTGGCCGGGCCGGATCAACTCACCATATGGATGGCGCACAACTCTGACAATCTTTGTGTCTCTTCTGGATCTGATTTCTCTGTACAAGCGTTCACAGAGGTAGAGTCCACCTCCCCAGAGCTCCCATCTCCATCCTTCGTAGCCGATGCAGTGACCCCAGAAGTTGTCGTGATCAAATGGCGAATAAGGGTCAACGGAGTCACGCACGAAGCAGCCAGTAGCGTGAGTGTAAAGACCAAGCATGAAGGGGATAAAAAGGTGATGAGTGTACCAGAACGTCTCAAAGGATTGCTGGCGAATCTTGGCATGAGCAGTCGTGTACATAAGGAGCATGCATAGTAACATGATGTGTCCAGTGATACCACCAACTTGAGTATAGTGAATCTGGAGAGCAGTAACAGGTCGAACCTGGGTTCTTTCAACGTTGAAGAAACTAGCTATTGTTAGCATCTGTCCGATCGAAGGTCCAAAGCTGCGACTTACTTGACATAATGTGCTCCCGTATGGATAATGGTATAGAGTAAAAGTGAGTACGCAGTTTGACGATGGAACCATTGCGACTCGTCAAGCGGTAAGAACTTGATCTTTGGTCGAATGTATCTCAGGAGATTCCGACACATCGGTAACAGAATCATAGCCCCATCCACCGAGAGAACGAGACCGGCACCTCGCGACAGCCAAACGGAGAACGCAAGGCCATTCAAAGCCTTAAGCCTAATATCACTTGCTTGCTTCCACCTGAAAAGATAGTTAGCGATGGCCAGCTCAATACCAACTACAGAGTCTCCTACCATCCAAGCGCGAACAGTCCAACGTGAAATCCATGGAACAGAAAATTGAATAATAACTTCGACCCTTGAGTCTGCCGTATAAGGGTTTCCTTGAACCCCATCGTGTCGGTATATCCTCCTCGAGTACCACAACCTTATTAAAATGTCGACCAGCGACGGTATCGACGAGAACGCGCCGTCGTTGATATAGAAAAGCAGCTGGTGAATGAATGACTCTGCCTCTCTCCCTTTGTGCTCCGATATTAAAGTTCGTACGGGACCTAGAGAAAGAATGGACGTCCACCAAAGAAATGAAAGATCTGAACCAGCAGGACAGAAGTATATGAGAGAAGGTTGAGCGTGAAAAGCTTAACTGCTAAATCGCCGCCGTCTTGGGGGAGGGGAGCCCAGGGGTTATGATGCTGCCGTTCCGTCAGAGATAGTGCGCCACTGCCGTCTTGATTCGGCGTTCGTGCGGTCGTTCGCAGGGCAAAGATATTAGAACGGATATCACAAGTTCCATGAAACTCAATGGGCTTTCCTTAGAGGCCCAGAGGGTGGGCGTGATTCACAACCTGGTAGTCACGGTCCTTCAAGCCCTACAATACGGGCCTTTCTTGGCCTGAACAGGTAGAGTTCACCACGCTTCCAGAGTTGCGTCGATGATCAGACGTGAAAGCGGTTTCGAGAGCTAGTAAGGTGGTGTCAGATCAGTCCGATATGAATGGCGTATCTCAACAATCAGACGCAGGTGGATTGTTTCGCAGGGATAATTGCAGTGTCAGAAAAGCTTGGCTGTCGTGTATGGGAGCTTGAGACGTTTGGTGTAGCAGGGTCGCGGACGCATTGACAGCCGAGAGGGACTCGGCCTGCAGAATCTGAGATTTTGGGATGGGAGAGGTCCAGATGGGATGAAGATGATTAAAAAATCGTACGATGTTTAGATGGCATGTTGAAAGGTGATATATGGCGCCAGAATTCCTCTTGGAAAGTTGTATGATTCTTGAAGGAAGACACACCGAGGGACGACGTTGTTGAAATATCGCATCGGGACCAGAGGAAAGGGAAAGGCTACGAGCCACAGGGGTCCAACGCCTCGTCAACTTCCCGGCGCTTCGTCTCTTACCAGGATTCGCCCACCGCTTCGACCAAGACTCCCCGACTCAACAGCACCTGCCAATCAGAGCCCGCCATACCGATTCCTCTGCATGAAAGGCTGTGACGAACCGTACCCGAAGCCGGATCAAGACAGTTGACTTCTTCATCCAAAAGTAGAGAATGTTCCATACGTCTGGCTCGTACATCTGAGCACCGTCCAGCATTATGGGGAAACGTTGGTCTGTTCACGCCGCTGACTCGTCTCAAAGATTCAAACATTGGAGCATTGGTTGACAGGGCACTGGCTTCCCTAAACGGCGTTGATGGCCAGCCTCGGTCGCAGTCATGTCGCACAGTCTCCCTGTGTCAACTTGCAGGAGGATGCAGGCAGTTTGAGATGCGATGCTTCCTGTCAGCGCTGGGACCCTGAACTTGGACGATCTCGATCTCAAAACTCGAAATTTTCACTCTGCACGCCAAATCGAGGAAATCTTTCAGATTTGAGCCTCTCGCACTGGGAATCCTGAATGTGGAATCATTCTAGAAACTTTTTGTTGAAACCAGCAATCATTGTGTGAAGGTACAGTCGAGTATTGAAACGCGAGAGCGCGAGGGGCTGGGGCCACCAGGGCGCTAAGCGGGTCGCTCCAGGGGCCCAATTCGCTATTTTGGTACCAAGCTATTTTGGTGGAGGCACCCGGAAGTGTCTCTTTGGGGGCCATCAGACATTTGGTTGCAGAACTCGAGCCTGGCCCGCTCCCGCTATCAGATGAATTGATACCGCGCGGGGCAGATTTCACTAACGTGCGCAATAATGCGCATCCAAATTGCCTTTCAGTCATCGCGTCTATGTTCGTCCGTTCAATATGAGTTTCAACTTCGATCAAGCAATGAAGTCATATTCGTGACTTAAAGTCAAACACTGGTGGTGCCAAGTTGTGGCGCCTGCAACTTCAAGTTGACGATCATCAGCCTCACAAACTGACGGAGGCCAAGGTCTGATAACAGTCTAAACTCATTCCTTCAGATCTTTGTCTCGGGATCCAGTATCCGGTAGGAGTTTAGAGATCGAAGGACTTAGTTTCCTTATTTTGCAATTTGAAAGTGAGGAGGTTACACGGGATGTCTCTGATTTTGCCATGGAGTTTCAGTCTCCGAGCGCATTGCAAGCGAAGCAAATTCGGGTAGTCGGTCCGTCCGATCTTGCTTGGGGATTGTAGTTCCTCTTTCTAGATAGAAAATTGAAGACGGACTTTTCCGTGTTATGAAATTCAACGATTCTTGACTTGCACTGAAATATGTTCATCGCGTCCATGGTGAAACTCGCGCCCGGTCCCGCAAACCGTTGAAAGCCTTCGTTTTTGTGTGGTAACTTGATGCTTTGCAAAGGCGCAAGTCATAGGTGATTTCAGAGTCAAGCAGCGCCGGTCAGCGAAAAGCGTGGCCCCTTTTCCAAGCGTCAGGTAATGTGTGAAGGACAGTCATGATAACTCCTGCATTCTGGAATCCACTCCTGGTTCTTGGGGATTTGAAGTGCCTTACTGTCGGTTAATGCCATAATTCTGGTGCGGGATTCGCTGATATCCTCTCTATCGACTTCCGGGGACTGGTATCGTCCTTCATTGAGGAACTGCTATCCCATGAAGGTAATGGAAATTTCCTTTCAGTGATGTTCTCAGCACTTCGGAGGATGGATGGGTATTTAACAATATGGTCCGATGCCAGATGGCTGTAGCTCTCTTACCAATGCCCGACATCATCGCGGTGGAGGGACTCTATCGAGCTCGTTTTCACCTTTGTCGAAATCACAGTAATCCTCGAGTGCTTCGCGCAGACGGTCATCCTCCCAGACACCTTCATTCATCCCGATTATTTAGTTCTAACCACCAGGCCGGTCGCTTTCAATTTGAGACTAAATTGGTAGGGAGTGCGCTACCAAAGCACAACACTACTGAATGCAGTCCATTTGGTTTCGACATCTCGACCAGATCTTCTACAAACAACAAGCACGAAGTCTATCGTCCTCAGAGGCTCAGAAGCGAGGGGCCATTTGGTGGGATGTGAGATAGTCATCCTTCTGCAATATGGGTTGGACTTATTCTCATGCCCAATTTGGTCGATCTGATGAATCAAATACCTGAAAGGTCATTCTGGAAGGGGAATACAGCAACCCAACTCTCGAGTCTTCTTTGAAAGAATGGGTTGCTGTTGGGCTCGTCCAACAGAAGGACCAGAGCAAATTCGAGTGGGTGATGAATATTGCAGGAACCTACGATATTCTACATTTTTCACAGTGAAAAGTGAAAAGTGAAAAGTGCAGTACAGCAGATGGCAAGTGCGTTGATAAAATACGCTGGGTAACCATATGGGATGGAAAGAACAGAATATCGGCCCTTGAGCAATAGTCTTTGACGTGGAAATAGATATCTCTCTCTCCAGCCCATGACTACGGAACACATGAAGCACAGCATGAGAATTGAGAATCGAGAACTGTGTACAATCGTTGTAGAAGCTGCATAAGGTCTCTGTGCCCCGATGACTAGGCACCGACTCGTGCTTTAAATCACTGGCGACGAGTCTTCATATCCGCACTTGCGTATTCAAAGGATCTTTGAAGCAGTAGTAGATAGTAAGCAGTAGGCATCAATACTCAGCTCTTCATATTTCAATTCCGCTGTTGATGCGAGGCATTCCTGGCAAGAAACGGCCGTGAAACTGCATTTGGCAAAGGAAAAGCGTCTTGAATCGGTCCTGATGATCGAATCCAGTTGTTGATCGTCTTTTCAAGCACCGCCATCCGACTACTGTAATACGAATCGCTGACTGCACTTGCTGGTAGAATACAAAATTGTGGCGGAGAGTGCGTGTCGAGGCTGTGGCTGTGACGCAAGCCTGCCTCTGTAATTTTTGACCCCACAAAAGCCCGTAGTTCTAGCGGTCTATCCGGGCCTCACCACTACAGAACAACCAAATACTGCCCTTCCGCATCTGCCATCACTTCGATCTCTTTGAAGAGAAACCGCTCACGTCCTGCCCTCACTCGTTTGATATATTTCGCAGAATTCGGAGGATAAGGAGGTTCGCAGCAACCAGGTTGGAGTTGGGCGCAACCTGAAGCACCCAACCGACAGGGGCAGACCTTTAAGATGGTGAGAGGCAACCAGCTATTTCGCAGATGGTGGCTGGCAGATAGCTGACAAGTAGATGGTGTTAGGGTATCAGTCGACGTCCCAAGGGCGACAAGGCCTCCAAGGCGCAAGATGGGGGGAGATCTGGTGGGGGAAGCAAGCCGAACATCAAGAAAGCAGCATTCGATACCACAAAGAAGAAGGAAGTCGGAGTGTCAGATCTTACTCTGATCAGTCAGATCTCCAATGAAGAAATCAACAAGAACTTGAAGATGCGATTCGAGGCAGCAGAGATCTATGTAAGGACATGACCATAAAAGACAAGCCCAGGGTGCTTGTTCCGGTGGAAAAAGTTACATGCTGATTTCAAGGAATAGACATACATTGGCCATGTGCTGGTTTCTGTCAATCCGTTTAGGGACTGTGAGTAATGGTTCTCTAGCCAAAAAGTTGTATTGCTGACTCGCTCCAGTGGGAATTTACACCGAGGCTATTCTGGACAGCTATAGAGGCAAGAACAGATTAGAGGTGCGTTGCAGATGAATGTATGAGCTCATTTTTGCTAACGTTTGTTAGATGACTCCACACGTCTTCGCGGTAGCTGAATCTGCGTACTATAACATGAACGCCTATAAAGAGAACCAGTGTGTCATCATTTCTGGAGAATCAGGGGCGGGAAAAACAGAGGCCGCGAAGCGCATAATGCAATACATTGCCAATGTGTCTGGAGGCTCAGATTCTTCCATTCAACAAACCAAAGATATGGTCCTTGCAACGAATCCGCTGCTAGAATCTTTTGGAAATGCAAAGACGCTACGAAACAATAACTCCTCGCGATTCGGAAAGTACTTGTCACTACAATTCAACGCTCAGGGGCAACCGGTCGGGGCGGATATCACGAACTATCTGCTGGAGAAATCGAGAGTAGTGGGGCAGATCCAAAACGAACGAAATTTCCATATCTTCTACCAGTTCACAAAGGGAGCATCTCAGACCTACAGAACGAATCTAGGAGTACAAACACCGGAGACATATCTATACACTAGCAAGTCAAAATGCTTGGACGTTGACGGAATCGATGATCTTGCCGAATACCAGGACACTCTCAATGCTATGAAAGTCATTGGGTTATCACAAGCCGAACAAGATGAGATATTCCGGATGCTCGCGGCTGTGTTGTGGACTGGTAACATCCAATTTAGGGAAGACGATGATGGAAATGCTACCGTATCTGATCAATCGGTGGTTGACTTTTTGGCATATCTTCTGGAGGTTGATCCTCAACAGATCATTAAGGCCATTACCATTCGAGTTCTTACCCCTCGAAGCGGGGAAATTATTGAATCCCCAGCAAATCCTCCTCAGGCTCTGGCTACACGCGATGCGCTCGCAAAAGCGATCTACAACAACCTCTTCGACTGGATCGTGGAGCGTGTCAATGTATCGCTCAAAGCCCGTGGGACGACTGCACATTCTATTGGAATCCTTGATATTTATGGGTTCGAGATTTTTGAGAAGAACAGCTTCGAACAGCTTTGCATCAATTACGTCAACGAGAAATTGCAACAGATTTTCATTCAGCTAACGTTGAAGACGGAGCAAGAGGAGTATGCACGAGAACAGATTCAGTGGACACCAATCAAATATTTCGATAACAAGATTGTGTGTGACCTGATCGAATCAACTAGGCCACCTGGTGTGTTCTCAGCGATGAAGGATGCTACAAAGACTGCACATGCTGATCCCGCGGCCTGCGATCGAACATTCATGACAGCTATCAACAGCATGTCGAATCCTCACTTAACGCCTCGGCAAGGTAACTTTATCATCAAGCACTATGCTGGTGATGTCGCCTATACAGTGGATGGTATTACCGACAAGAACAAAGACCAACTTCTGAAGGGTCTTCTCAATCTCTTCGGTTCCAGTGCCAACCAATTTGTTCACACCCTGTTCCCTCACGAGGTCGACCAAGACAACAGGAAGCAGCCGCCTTCTGCTGGAGACAAAATCAAAACATCTGCTAATGAACTAGTAGCGACGCTGATGAAGGCACAACCCTCGTATATCCGGACAATCAAGCCAAACGAAAATAAATCGCCCACTGAATACAACGTGGCGAATGTTATGCATCAGATTAAGTACCTTGGTCTACAAGAGAACGTTCGTATTCGACGAGCTGGATTTGCATATCGTCAAACCTTCGATAAATTCGTTGAGCGATTTTATCTCCTATCGCCTCAGACATCCTACGCTGGTGATTACACATGGACCGGAGACTCGAAATCTGGTGCAAAGCAGATTATGAAAGATACCAGTATCCCCAAGGAGGAGTTCCAAATGGGTGTGACCAAAGCTTTCATCAAGGCGCCAGAAACCCTCTTTGCTTTGGAGCACATGAGGGATCGATACTGGCACAATATGGCTATTCGTATCCAGCGGGTCTGGCGGGCATTCTTACGTATCCGCATTGAGGCTGCAACCCGAATTCAGAGAGTCTGGAGAAAAAAGAGGGTCGGAGCCGAATTCCTCGCTTTACGAGAAAAGGGTCACAAGGTCCTCCAAGGTCGCAAAGAGAGACGAAGATTCAGTCTTCTTGGCTCCAGACGCTTTATGGGAGATTACCTGGGAATTAACGCTACTAGTGGGCCTGGAGCTCGGATCCGCAACGCTATCAATATGCCGTCAAACGAGCAGGCGGTTTTCTCTTGCCGCGGCGAGATTTTGGAAACAAAGTTTGGCCGATCGAGTAAGCCGAGTCCTCGAATTTTGATAGTCACCAAGAGCAAATTCTACATCATCGCCCAACATCTTGTCAACAAGCAAGTTCAGGTCCAAATTGAAAAGGCTATACCTCTAGGTGCTATCAAATTTATTGGCGCATCCACCTGCCGAGATGACTGGTTCTCCTTGGGTGTGGGATCTCCACAAGAAGCTGATCCACTTTTAAACTGTGTGCTGAAGACGGAACTTTTCACCCGAATGCATGCGAATATGCCCGGAGGATTCAACCTGAAGATTGCTGAATCGATTGAATATGCTCGAAAGCCGAACAAGATGCAGTTGGTCAAGGTTTTGAAAGACTCTCCTACGCCGGCGGACTTCTACAAGAGTGGAGCCATCCACACGCAACAAGGAGAGCCACCGAGCTCAGTATCACGACCGTTGCCGAAGGGAAAAACCATACCTGCGAAGCCGTTCACCAAAGGCAGGCTTATCAAGCCTGGTGGACCTGGTGGACGTCCTTCGAGGATCACTAATACCTCTAACAGGAATACAACACCTGTGTCTCGGGGCCCAGCGGCTTCACAAGGTCGAAGTGTGCCCCAACCCCCACCAGTCATTCAACAATCCATACCAATGGCGCCATCACATACACGAAACACATCCTCAACGCACTCCGCTCGCGTCGTACCACCTCCGCCACCACCCGCTCCACCCGCGGCTCCACGCGAACCTCAATACCGCGTCCTCTACGATTTTGCTGGCCAGAGCGCAAATGAAATCACCTTGAAGAAAGATGACCTCATAAGTGTCATCCAGAAAGAAAATAATGGTACGTCACACCTAATTCTTCCGATCAAAAAAGTACTAACGGTTTCCCAGGTTGGTGGCTAGCAAAAACTTCTAGCGGCCAAGGCTGGGCCCCGTCCGCCTACCTGAAGGAAGAATCCCCACCTCCACCGCCCCCCGTTGTTCACGCGCGGCCAACTCCACCTCCTCCACCCCCAGTCGCCAAAGCAAACGGAAATGGTGCGGCCATACGCGCAAAGCCCACTCCGCCTGCGCCTCCCAAGCGTCCGAACGCAGGGAAGAAACCAGCACCACCTCCAGCGCCTAGGGATAGCGCGATGAGTATGAATAGCAATGGCAGTGGGACTGATAGCGGTCGCAATACGCCGACACCTGCGGGAATTCAGGGCCTAGCGGAAGCGCTGAGGGCAAGGCAGAGTGCTGTGCAAAGGGGTAGAGACGACGAAGATGATTGGTAGATCTCGGCGAGATAAGTATATCAAAGAAGCAAATGATATAAGAAGATAGACTAGCGATGTGGTGCGGTGCTTTTATGATACGGGGGTTATTTCCAGTAGAGATGAGCGATGAAATCAGATGAGATGAACTGGGCTGGAGAAAGGCGTGGTAGAATGTTATGATATGTATAAAGGAATATTCATATGGCTTTGGGATTTACCGCGCATGTCGTATTTGATCAATTGAGAACCTCCTCGACGATTGCCTTGAGATCACTACAAAAGACCTGCCTGTAGAATATGTTAGCTCCCAGATATTCGTTTCGAGGCTCGAATGTCGTCTTTCGTGGCTTTCTTTCCTTGGATACAACAATGTGGGGGCCTTTGGATTCGCACAATTACTACCATCGAGAATTTCCGAACTCATATGTGGATGCTGTGGGTTCAATATGGACTCTTTATCGTCAAAAATTTGAGTGCCTTGACGGGAGCACGAAGGACATAGGGAAAGGGTCGATATCTTGCATATATGAATTTAAAAGAGAATAATTTAGTAAATACATGAATCCTGGTGACATGACACCTCACTATTTTCCATACTGAAACAACTCCAGAATGCTCGTTTGCTCGCAAGCAGCAGCGACGTCAAGACTGCTCCTTCCCTTTCCGTCTTCCTCAAGCGGGTTCAATCCCTTACTTACAAAGAGCTCATACAAATGTTTGTCATGCTTAGGCTTCGTCAAGTTGTTTTTCTCACGCCTCGCAATAATGTGCAATGCATTCTCGCCATCGTGATTCTTGGCGTGAACATCAAAGCCTCCGGTAACTTCCTCTGAGAAATATGTAGCGAAGTTTTCGGCGTGACAGCAGCTGTCTTCAGGAGTCTTGTAATCGCCTCTTTGGCTAGAAGCGAGATAGTAAAACAGCGGGGGTGAGCCTTTGTTGTCGCGGACGTTGATGGATCCTCCGAGGGTCAGATACTTCTTCCACAGGGCCTGAATTCTCGTATAAAACTCGGGCTTATGGTCATTACCCCAAGAACGTTGAGTCAGTTCCCTGGTGACAAACAGGCATTGCTCCGCTATGCGGTGAAGAGCTGTTGCGCCGGTTGGGTCGGGATGTAGAAGGTCTTCGCCCATTGAAAGAAGGGTTTCAACTACAGTTGGTCGGAGGATTCGTAGAGCGCAATGAAGGGGTGTGAAGCCGTTCCCGTCTTTCTGTCGAATCAAGATTTTGGCAACGTCATGACTAAGGAATTGAACAATTGTCTCGTCTTCGATCTCAGGGGTATCAAGAAGGCAATGCAGGGCATTGCGACCCTTGTTATCAACTACTAACGGGTCGGCGCCGAATTCGAGGACTTTGAGGAATGGAGCCATTGCTTTGGCTTCCCAATGTCGATGTCTATAGCCAGGGAGCACCTCCCTCCATTCACAAGCAGCGAGGAAGACCGTCCGTCCTAACTGATCTCGGGTATCGAAGTCGATTTTGGATGCGCAGTCGAGGTAGCCAGCTAAGATGTCGTATTCAGCGTGCTCAAAAGCATAGTGTACAAGAGTCCATTTGTCTTTGGTTTTTTCTTTAATGAGGGGTGCGTAGAGGTCTGCTCCCTGATTGATAAGCAATTTCACCAAGGGCGCTGAGTGCTTCTCCCTCTGGTTCTGAAGTCCGGGAAAAGTTGCGCAAAATAGCGCCCACCTAGAGCCTTTTTCTTCTACCTTGTAGTGTACTTTGAATTCGCCTTTGCCTGTATTTTGGTCCATGATATTGGGGTCGACGCCAGCATCAAGTAGTATGGTAAGTGTCTCGAGGCATTGCATTTGTATTGCTGGGAAAATTGGCGATATGCTCCCTACATTGAGGGCCATACCATGCTCCAACAAAATCCTCAGGATTTGAGGTGACGTAGAAGCCTTTTGGAGACATGATAGACCGTCATTGTCGAGATGGTCGATGTCGGCTCCTTGATCAAGGAGAGCTTTGACGCAGTCGATCCTCCAGTATCCGTAAGCGTTTTGCGTGCAATTCATATCTGCATATTGGGGCCCCGTGCAAGCTATATGAAGCGGAGTTTCGCCTTTCTCATTCACGGAGTCAATATTGGCTCCCTTCTGAATAAGATATTTGACTGCTTCGAGTTGCCACCAATGTTTAGCTTCTGCCAGCACATGCAGAGCAGTTCCCCCTTTTACCAACTCTTTTACTTCTTTCACTTTCTTCCATTGTGTTGGTTGAAGCATGGCAGGCGCATTGACATCAACACCACAAGTATCAATCAGAACCTTGATGACTTCGAAATTTGAAAATTCTCTGCCACATGCAACGTGGAGTGTAGGGATCAGATATTCGACTTGAGGGTAGTTTTCGGGATCGCTGAATAACTCAACTGTTTGTCCTGGAATGGCTTCGGGGCGATCGTTGGCACGAGCCAGATGGCCAAAACTCTCGATTAAGTGCTTGAATCCGTTGGATGCTGCAATATAGAGTAGAGATTTTCCAGAGGAAAGGATTGGCTTGCCTTCGTCTCGTCCTGTGATATTGCCGCCGTTCTTTGAGACCCATTCAAGATCACTTAAAGTCATGTACCGGAGATATCTTGACGGATTGTTGACTATCTGTGTGAGTGGCATTTCTGCGAGAATCTTCCCAGACAAATATGGATTCGACATTGCTATGACCGTCGGGAGTGTCTGGTCTTTGGAGTCCAAAGACCAATTCTTGAAAACATTATTGACTGAAAATTGCAAGGTCTGTATCATTTCTTGACAATCATATTCGATGGCGAGGTCTAGTGGGGTTCGATAGCTTGAGTCGGTGGCTGCGGTATCACTCCCAGCCAAAAGAAGGGACTCAATAGTAGAAGCGATACTGGGGCTGATACTGGAGTCGTCTTCTTCACGGTTGGATGAGTACCATGGTCCGTGTGGTTTCGATTGTACCAATCGGAATCTATCTTCAAATGAAATACTAGTTTCTTCGTTCCGGCGACGTAACAGCGTCCATATTCTTTCTTCGTCAGAGAAATCCGCGCAGGAGTGAAGAGGGGTCCGGTTCTTGTTGTCCAAGATGGTAATATCTGCGCCTGCGGCGAGCAGATGACGAACAGACTCCGAGTATCCAGATGTGCAGGCATCATGAAGCGGGGTTCTTCCATAGGAATCACGCTGATTTATCATCGATTTCCCTATCTTTGACTGCTTACGATTAGCGAAAATGCCAAATACAAAAATGGAGGAACCCTCATGTCTAGGAGCCTTCGGATGTGGAGAGGAATGTTATTTCATGAATTGAGTACTTACTTGGCACAGATACTCAACAATATTACTTTGGCGTGCTCGACTGGCTAGATGGAGAGCATTCCTACCATTTTTCGTCAACAGATTGGGATCTGCGCCTTGCTCGAGCAAGTAAAACAGTCGAGGAAGGGATCGTAACGCGGCGAGATGAAATATCGTCAGACCATCAGCATCTTGGTGATTTATGTCGATGTTCTCCTTGCTTCTATGTTACACGTCAGCTTTCAATCAACTTTTGAAGTTGTTGGGAGCGTATTATCGCAGATGCGAAGATACATACCTTCGGAAGACCTTTAGCAAGGGGATCGTGAAACGCTCGTCAAAACGCTCGTGAATTTCCTTTTTGACCGTAACTTTCGGAGAATGGAAATCCCAATTTTCAAGATGGATGTGCAGTGGAGTCATCCCCCGACTGTTCTTTGAATTAACCGAGATGCCGTAGCTTAAGAGTCTTTGAATGATGGAGTTATCAAGGGCTATGCCTTCGTAGCGTTTCGAGTATATGTGGAGTAGATTATTTCCATAATCATCAACCTGAGTCTGCAGTTAGTATTGAGCCAGTATTTGTAGGGCCATGGGTACATACCTTTAATGGATCAAGTCCCATGTTCACCAACTGCACCAGTCTGTGTTCGCGAGTATGGTCATCCAAACGCCCGCGGGAACGAGTAACATATGTTATATAATGATGCAAAACTCCTTGGCTTTCTAAATCAACGGCGTTCACATCCGCGCCGCATTCGATAAAGGCATCAAAAAGATCCGTAGATCCAACGCTAGTGAGCAAGACAGTTCTGCCTTTATCGTCGCGTTCTTCCAGAGATACACCCAGCTTCTGGAGTTCGTGGATGTATTTGACTGTTTCTTCCTTAGTATCCCTCCCACTCAGTTTCCATGTGCAGCGTTTGCGGGCATCCTCATCAGAGCAGGCTCGAAGCAGGACTATGAAGGTATCCAATTGGCACATTGAGTTGTTAGCAGCGTATTCCACTGCAGTCAATTCTCTCTTGTTTCTGACATCGCAAGGAGTGCCCTTTTCGATAAGAAACTTAATACTGGCGAGTGTGAAGTCGTGCGATTTGTCTCTTTGAATGGTTCGTAGGACTGAATGTATTATCGTGTCCCCATGTTCCCCAATGGTTTTGGGGCTGGCTCCGTATTCAAACAACATTTTCAGGGTTTGAATATTTCGTGAATCACAAGCAAGATATCGCTGAACGATAGAATTTCCGTTTTTATCGACGGCTCGTGCATCAGCCCCAGCTTGCAGGAGACCCTTGACAACAACATCGTCAGCGTTATCTAGACGACTGAAGAGGCTGAGTAAGGGGGTATCCCCGTCGTCGTCTTTGACTTCAAGGTCCGCACCCCCATTCAGTAAGAGACGCAACAGTTGTTGACAAGCAACATTGTTGCTAGCCTTCCAATCCATAATGACAGCATGAATTGGAGCTCGTAATGGCTCCTCTGTCTCCCTATGACCACAGGCATTTCTATTTGGAACCAGCCATTTCGACATCCGATGAACATCAGCTCCCTTTGCGATGAGCATTTCAACGATTGCGACATTTTTAGCTCGGCACGCAAGGTAAAGAGCATTCGTACCCTTCCATTCCGTATTAGGCGAGATGTCGGTGGCTCTTATGATAGCCCGTACGGCTTCGAGTTTGCCGTATCGGCAGCACTGGCAGAACAATTCAGCTAGCGTTTTTTGGCTGATATACGGTAGCATTTCCATAATCGTGTCCGTATGACCTTGAAGCCAAGCATATTCCACGGCAGTCTCTCCTTTTGTGACAGTTTCACCGCACATCAAGAAACCTTTCGTATCTTCTTTTGTCTTCGGAGTAAGAGGGTCTACCCCCACCTTAAGCAAAAGTGCTACAGTAAGAGCGTGATTCTTCCTTGCAGCTTCGTGGATAGGCCTAGAGAAGTGAAATCAGTAAGCGCTTCTTCAATAATGTTTTAGGATGAGAAAAAGCTTATTTCTTGTCCGAGGGACGGTTTAGGAAGAGAAACCTAATAGAGGGCCCAGCCAAAAATGAGAAGGCCCGTTATCACTTACTTCACGCCTCGGCAATCTTCTGGATTGGGATCTGCGCCATGTTCTAGTAGGAGAGCGGCTATTGCAGTATGGCCTCTGGCACAGGCCCAGTGCAATGGCGTTCGGTCTTCAGAATCGCGAAGGTCCATGGAACTTTCTTTCAACATCAACTTCTTGGCATGCTTCGTGAGACCCGCAAATGTGGCGATGTGGAGAGGACTTGGCGGTTGAACATTTGTAGATATCTTGTTCTTGGGCTTGTAACCTAGCAAACGTCGTTCGGGGTCTTTTCTCCACCATTCGAGCTCTAGCCACTTCTTGAAATCGAGGCTGTGGGGATCTAGAAACGCTGCGAGGGACTGAAAAAACTCGTCGTCGTCGACGTCATATTTGCTGGCATCTAACAGCATTGGGCAGTTAGCATAATCGTGCTGAAGAATGTTTGGGGGATGCTATTTCCTGTTTGAAAAACGTGTAGAGTAGAAGGAGTGGGAAAGATCAGCTGAAGGTGATTGGGGAGGACATGTAGAGAATCCCAGCGTTGCTTACGAAATGCCCAATTTTTGACAGCGTATTCCAGAAATGGATAGCGCAGCTTTGCCTCTCGATAATCATATGGCTCGATTTCTTCTTCATCGTTACTGCCTTCCTTAGACCGGTCGTCTTTGCTGTCCTTCTCAGACACACTCTCCGGTCTGAGAACACCTGATCTCAAATAATCTAGGCATATGATTGTCAACTTTTTATGAACGTTTTCGGGATTGAGTACGGGAAATTGCGAAGTATGCTCCGTTTCGGTTCGGTCATTATCCAGCAGAAATTCTGTGAATGAGTGGTGTATGACTTGAACAGTCTCATCCTCAGATATCTCCAGAAGTGGTGCGCATGCTGACCGAGCCAGAGACTTTGGTGTGTTCGGGATCATTGATGACGGGAAACAGGAGGCAAGTGCATTTGCTAGTTCGTTGAGCCGCAGAGCTCGAGACGAATGCGTTGCCATCTCAAGGAGGAACACCTGAATCTTGATATCGATTCCGAGCGATTTCGCTTGCCGGCGTAGCACTGCAACACGGGGGAGTCAGTTATTTCCTGTTCAAGAAGGTTTCGGGAGTATTATTTCCTCTTTGGGGAGCGCATGGAGTAAACCGGAGTACATAAGATGAAACTGAAAGTGATGGGGGGGCATATGAACAAAGGCCTAGAGTTGCTTACTGCTGTTGTACATTTCCTCTAAGCCCACCGGGATAGTCTTCATCAGATTCTCAACGTCTAGAGCTGTTGATTTGAGGCTTGGTATGATCTGATCAAGCAGAAGACGTGCATAGAGGAACAGTCCACGGGATCTCTCTGCTATCTTGGACGCCAGAGATTCTCTTAGTATTCGCTGAGAGTCATCCGGAAGCACGCTCTTCAGACGATATGATACGAATAGCCCAATGTCTTTCCCGACTAGGTCATCCTCGAGGCTGATGTGCACAATAGATGTATCTCTCAAGCCACTTTGAAGATACTGCTTAGGTCTGCTAGTCATCAGAAGCTTCACATTTGGTCGAAAGGTCGCCAGGTCGTTCAGTCGATTGAGGAAGCGATCATTGGGTACAAGTTCCATCTCGTCCAAGGCATCGACAACGCAATAAGCCTTTTTGATAGAAGAGAGGCCTGTCAAAAAATGTTCCCACAGAATCTCATCTGAGAAATCATCTAAATCGGTCCCCACCAAGGGCTGGAGCGTTGCCTGTAGGCGAATGCTGTGAGGGAGTAGCTGGGCGAGAAAATCCCGAATGAGGCTCCGCGGACGTCTGTTTGCTGAGATGATGTATCGAAAAAAGAAGTATAGGATCGGAGTATCATCATGCCTCCGTAGATGTTCTATCATCGAAGCTGCGGTCACTGATTTCCCCGCTCCTGGGGCCCCTTTGACCCATAAGCTGCCATGGTCGGCAGAGTTTTGCCACTGCTGGTATTTTGAAGTTTCGCAAATCCAGAGGCCGGTACCAGGAGCCTGTGAGCTCAAATGACGATGGAATTCACTTGACTGAGCGTCATAGTCGGTAGGCTGAAGCCACAACTGAACTTTTACAAGCTCCTCTGGTGAGAGGCTAGCTTCTAGCTGATCAATCACCTCAAACTCGTCAGATTCAGAAGAGGTCATGTTATGTTGCTGGAATTATCAATAACCGCGATTGAGAAATAGGATGAAATATTTCAATAACTCGTGGGAAATTTGGGGTTTATGAAAAGAAATGCTTACTATGGTACTACCCCGCTGCCTAACTGTAGGCTCCCGTCTCAGCCCTGCGGCGTGGGGCCGCTGAAGCGCGAGTGAGGCACATATTCGCCCATGTGATTGATGGTTGGCGGTGAAGATCTTTTGCTATTGTATTATATCGAATGTTAGCAAATTGGAACCTAAATCATCATATTTGAAACTCCTTCCTCAAAAGGTGGCAGAGTAGCAGCCTTCTCAGCATTATGGCTCTCACCAAAACGCAGCTTCTTCTTCAGTTCTGGTGCATGAGATCCAAGCTATCTGCGGATGGATTCACTTCCCAGTTATCGTTCATGTCTTGGAAGTCCTTGGCAGGTAGTCAAGGATGCCAGCTTCCTTATCTACCTAGCTAGGTAATAGATGATGTTGAATTAACGTAGTGATTAGTCATAATTCTTCTTACCCTAGGACTGTAAAGGGTGACATCTATCGCACTTAGGTTCTTATTAACCACGATTATGGAATAAAAGTTTATCTCTCTCTATTTGAGCAACCTTTTGTGCGCCCAATTCAAATCGTAGTCGTGCATCCCATTGTTTCTCTCTATAATTCAGCATAAGCGCCGGCAAGTAGTCCAGACCGCCTTAAAGCCCTAGGAGATTGTGCCGTTCTCCATCACCCTTACCTCCTTCACTCGAAACTGAATCCACTCGCGCAGTAGCATGCTTAAACACCGACTCAAATTTGAAGGACTTCGCAATCCAGTCCAGTAGTGCCAAAGCCAACACCAACTAACGGGCCGTCCCGAGCCGCCGCACCCAAATACAACGGCCCGACGCTTAGCTAGTTGGAAGATAACCATATAGTCAAGATCAAGAATGAGGAATACTCTTCCAGCATTCGAAGAGGCAACATTGTAACAGATCAGTGGCTCGTTCTCGACGCCCTGCCTAAATACTTGTCACACTCTCGCGTTGCGAAACTAAACGGGCCTAACATTTAAAACGTTTTCATTCCATTTAAACACCCCTATCTACGGGCGTCTCATCTCTCTTCATATCCAAGGGAATCCGCCACATAAAACGTTAAAGGCATACGAAAACGCAAAGTTGACATTTAAACAAGCGCACGCGACGAAACTACACAGTCTCTAGTGTATTCAACGGCACATACCCATCTTCCTCCCTCCGCTTCCTACCCGTAATCCCTCTCACCACATCCCCAACCTTGCCCACCAAACCACCCATTCCCCATCCCTTGCCTCGCTTCCTGAGCTGCCCCTTTTCTTCAACTAGCGCGTCCTCCATCCACTGTGGTCTCTTCCAGAACTTGAGAAGAAGGGAAGAAGCAACGACAGATACGGAACTGGCAGCCATGGCTGCTCCGGCGGCCATGGGATGTAAATGCCAACCAAATGGCAGGAAGACACCCATTGCGAATGGGAGACCGATGATATTGTAGCCACACGCCCAGCTGAGGTTAAGCTTGATGCGGTTGAAGATTGCTCTCGCGAGTTGAATGGAGGCAGGGATGTCCATGAGGTCATTAGGACGCATGAGGACCACGGACGCTGCCTCCATTGCTACATCTGTGCCTGAAGCCATAGCGATACCTACGTCTGCCGTAGCGAGCGCAGGAGAGTCATTGATGCCGTCGCCGACCATGGCTACGCATTCTCCCTGGGATTGCAGCTGGCGGATGATTTCCTGTTTCTGGTCCGGCGTGACTCCCGCATGGACGTTTTCAGCGGGGATGCCGACGATGCGGGCAACTGTTAGGGCAGTGGAGCGCTGGTCCCCTGTCACAATAGCGGTCTTGACGCGCATCTTATGCAGGGCGGCGATGGCAGCGCGAGCGCTGTCTTTGACGGTGTCGGAGAGGCAGAGGTGTCCAGTGTAAGAACCATCGATGGCGATGAAGATGTTGGTTGTGCCTGCGGAGGTGGTCTTGGATGGGCCGGCAGCTTTGACATTGGCTTCTTCTGAGGAATCAATTGCTTCTTGGGGAACGGTGATTTTGTTGTCTTTGAGGTAGCGGACACTGCCGATGAGGACGCGGTAACGAGCTCTTTCTGCGCTTGTGGTGGGTTCGACGAGGGCACTGATGCCCTTGCCAACAGCTGCTTCGAAGTCTCCAACGCTTCCGTCGATAGTCCCTTCAATTCCAAGTCCGAGTTCTTCCTTTGCGTTACGCAAGATAGCTTTTCCAATAGGGTGCTCACTGCCCATTTCGGCAAGCCCAACAATTGACCACCAAAGCTTTCTTCTCCATTCATTATTTTGCCAGGTCGATACAAGGTTAAATTGGGCAACACTCATTTTGCCCATGGTAAGAGTTCCAGTCTTGTCAAGAACAACTTGAGTAATCTTGGTTGCGGTCTCCAAAGCAGCACCACCTTTGACCAAAATACCATTCTCTGCACCAACACCAGTTCCGACCATGACAGCGGTAGGTGTAGCGAGACCGAGAGCACAAGGGCAAGCGAAGACAATGACCGAAATGCAGAGCTTCACGCAAACCATGAACTTGCCACCACTGGCTTCATCCAAGAAGATCTTGGGTGGATTCGAGAGGACATGACTGAGGATCATCCAGCTAGCGAAAGTGAGGAATCCGAGGAACAAAATTGTAGGAACGAAGTATCCAGCAATCAAGTCAGCAAGGCGCTGAATTGGCGCTCTTGTCGTTTGGGCATCTTGAACAAGCTTAACGATTTGACTGAGCTGAGTATCACGACCAGCTCTTGTGACTCGGAAGTCTACTCGTCCAGTTCCGTTCACAGTTCCTCCAATGAGGAGACTGCCTTTGCGTTTCTGAACTGGCATGGCCTCACCGGTTACCATACTCTCATCGACATATGTTTCGCCTCGGGTCACAGTTCCATCAGCTGGTATTTTATCACCAGGTCGAAGGATGACAATGTCGCCAACTTGGATGAGTTCGGTGGGAATGACCTTCTCTTCCGCTGAGTTTCCTTCTTGAGCAGACTCCTTTGGCTCATTTCCTGTACTAATCGCAACTTCCCAGCCTTCGGCTGCCTTTTCAGCTGCAATTGGATCGGCGTAAATCGTTGCCATGGATGGAGCGAGAGACATGAGACGTGAGAGGGCCTTTGAAGTTTGGCCTTTGGCTCGATTCTCGATGAATCGTCCAAGAGTGATGAAGGTGATGAGCATACTGCTAGTATCGAAGATCGTGCTAGGTCTGGTGTGGGGTGGCATGAGGACAGAGACGATCATCGCTGCAACGCTGAAGAAAAAAGCTGCTGAAGTGCCGAGTACAACAAGGACGTCCATGGTAGGTGAACCATGCTTCATCGATTTGTATGCTGAAATATAAAAACGCTTTCCAATTCCGAATTGGACGGGTATCGTAAGGACCAAACAAATTATATCTCCCAGATAAAGACCTGGAAAGAAAACAATCAAGCTGCCAAAATCGAGGAATGGGAGCACCATGGGGAAGATCATGCTGATCAAGAAGACGGGGATGGCGAAGGCCAAGGAGTATCTGAAGGCATTCCTCCATTCGGTGATTTCCTTAGTCTTTGACAGTGACTCAAGTTGAGCATTGTTGTCGTCGTTATCTGCAACAAGAGCATTGTAGCCTTGGGCTTCAATAAGCTCGACGAGAGCCCGGAGACCAGCCACGTTTGGAAGATGCGTAATTGTGAGCCTAGATGTAGCAAGGCTGACTTTCGCTGAGTTGACACCTGGTAGTGATTGAAGCTTAGCTTCCAAGGCCGTGGCAGCTGCCCCATCTCTGACACCAAACACTTTGAGCTGGGTTGTCGAAGCGTCCGAGGACTGATTCGCGGAACCTAATTGTGTTGACAAGATCTTGGCGTCAAAGCCTCGGTCTTCGATAATCTCCGCAATCTGTTCCGTGGAAAGTTTCGCAGGGTCGTGGATAACTATCGCACGTTCCGCCAAGAGACTGACGTTAAACTGCATCAAACCTTCCAAGTCCTTGAAACCGCTTTCAATAGCAGACGTGCAGGCTCCACAAGTCATGCCCTCAATACCGACTGTGGTCGTCGCTACCTTTTCTCTCCCGCTCGAACTTCCTCTCCGGCCTTTGGAACCTTTCTTCGGCGCAGTCTTTTCTGACTCGACAATTGTTGCTCCAAAACCTCTATCCTCGATAATTTCCGCAATCTTCTCAGCGCTTAGAAGCGACGCATCGTGTTCTACTACCGCTCTTTCTGAAAGTAACGATATACTGAAATGTTTGACTCCGGTAACATCTTTGAACCCACTCTCGACCGCCGATGTACAAGCTCCGCAGGTCATTCCCTCCACAGCCAGTGTAGTAGTTGTCGTTGAGTCTTCCTCCTGTCCATCTTCTTCTTCGTCGTACAGGTAGCCGTTCCGGGCGAACATAGGAGATGGTAAATCGGTAGCTAAAACTTCCGCATCGAATCCCCGGTCTTCGATAGTCTCCCGTATTTTGTCCGCTGAAATCGTTTGGGGATCGTGCATTATCACGGCCCGTTCCATAACCAAACTCACAGACACATTGCCAATCCCCTCCACACCCTTGAATCCCGATTCAACCGCCGAAGTACATGCGCCGCACGTCATTCCCCCGACCTTCAGAGTAGTCGTCGCCATGTGTGCAGGTGTGCTCAGCGAAGGCCTCGAATTCGACTCCGCGGTCGCAACCTTCAAATATGTCGGCGCCATCGTGAATTGACTTGCTCACTGCACACAGCAGCAGCGGTGAATGGCGGGCAGCTGAGGATTTAAAAGCAAAGTACAAGGTGTGCGCTCGTATTACTGTGTTCGGCTAGGCGTCCGACAATGCAACTCGATAACTGAATGAGGAAGCTCAGCGTCAGCGTCCACGTACGACGGCTGCAGCGCGCATAAACCTGAAGATTGGGAGGGAAGGACTCACAGTATGTACAACAATAAGAGGGTAGAAGGCCGGCTTCTACATGAATTCAGCGCGCGGTGGCCTTTTCTCCTTCCTCAGCTCCTCGAGAGCGTGGCGGCAGAGGGTGTCCTTTTAGGCTATCTATCGGATTTCATGTATCGGAAGAGCGGGTGGCTTGTGCTGTATTCGGAGTTTGGTGTGGACGCCACACGACTTCTCCGGGCCGGACACCAGTCGATCACTGGGCGCGTGATTCTGGCGGATTTGTCGGAATATTAGAATAGAAGATCTATTATTTATCGTTTTGGTGTGAGAATGAAGAAAATAATACAAAGAAATGAAGCGATTCTGATACGAACGAGTCTGAGAAAGGGCGGTTGTTGAGATGGGGTTACAAACAAAGGTGCGGACAGAACTATGTACGGAGGTACAGCGACACGAGAAAGGACCAGCAACAACGATTCCACAGACCACTCTGCACTCAGGAGCGGGACAGGATTTCAATAAATACAAGTACATCGGGCGCTAGCAATATCAGGTACAGAGGGGAGACAGGGGAGGCGTCTCGTCTTGCCGTCCATGCGTTTTTACCCACTTCGAAGCTCGCAGAGCTCGTTTGACCTTTGGATGAAGAACCGTACCTAGGAACCGTACCTACCAGCGCGAACTCAGATTCCGGACAGAAGCACCCAAGCCACTCGAGAGCCGCGTGTTCAATAAAACATTTAATAGAATTCTAGAAATCATGCAAAATCATGAACTCACGCAGAATATCTCTTGGAAAGTCTTGGACTCACGGGAGGGGGACATGGATGCAGAGCGTGATATCAGGAGCAGGAGGCTGCTGCCACCTCGCTAAGCTGATTAGATCAAACAGCTCTGGAACAGGAGCCCAAGCTCCACCTCTCATACAGTCCACTACTGGCCATTCACCTCCATTCGTGCCGCGTTTCGAGAGAAACAAATCCTGCCCTCTGGAAGAATCTGCTCCCTGTCTCCCTGTCTTCTAACACCGGTAATTCTTCCGTGGGCAACGACTGTACCAGGCAAGCTTTGGCGGCGGCACAGAAAGATTGAAGCTCCTCCAAACAGGCAGCGAATCACTCCAGCCTCAGCAACAAAACATCCCACAACCTCGAGATGGAGCAAACGAAAGCTCTGAATGCTTTGGAGGTACTTGCCCTAATAATATAATATAATACAAACTATGCTGACACCAAAAGCCCTTCCTAGCACTCACCAAATCCGCCTCCTCACCCCGCGCAGCAGCCGACCTAATCCAACGCGCAACCTCCGCCCCAAACACCTTCATTTTCGCCGAGCTCCTCAACACCCCCCAAATCCAAGCACTCTCTTCCTCTCCAGATCACGTCGCCCACCTGACCCTCTTACAAATCTTCTCCTACGGCACCTACGCAACCTACAAATCCACGCCCTCTCTCCCGCCCCTCAACGCCGCGCAAACGCTCAAGCTGCGCCAGCTGAGTTTCTTAACGCTTGCAAGAAATCCGAAGGAACTTAGTTATGCCTCTTTACTTACGAGTTTGGAATTGCAGAATGCGAGGGAGTTAGAGGAGGTTGTGATTTCCGCCATATACGCAGGACTTGTCCAAGCAACTCTAGATCCCTATAACCAACTAGTCGCCGTATCCTCCGTCTCTCCTTTACGAGATTTACAGCCGAACAGTATCTCAGCCATGCTCGCCACGTTATCCGAATGGTCTGAGCGCTGCAGCGGTAGCCTAAGTGATTTGGAAAAGCAGATTGAGGCTGTTAAGAGCGAGGCGTTGAGGCGGGCGAGAGAGGAGCAGGAGTGGAATAAGGAAGTTGAGAAGTTGCTTGAGGGTGGGAAGGAGGGGAAGAAGGAGGAGGGTGGTGGTAGTGGTAGTGGTAGTGGGGGTTTCTTTGGGACTTTGGGTAAGAAGTTGGGCGGTGGTAGGAGGGTGGAGGATGATAGCGAAGAGATGGATGTTGATGAGGATGGAGGGAAGGGAAAGAATTTGAAGAGGAGTTTTGGGCTGCTGGCGAGTGGAAAATAAGTAGTGCGATGAGTATGGAGGAATGATTGATGGGTTATGAATCAGATTGCTATGCATTTTGGCGTTAAGATGGCGTAGGGAGAGAGTACAGTCAGTACTGCTATTGCATATAAGCTCTTTCAAGAGCAAGAGCAAGCCACAAAACTCAATCAAAATCACATTGAACTAAAAACCCCCCTCTCGCCGCCTCTCAATTGCTCGCAGCATAATTCTATTAGACAGACGTATGATCTTCCATGACGAGATGGTTCAACAACAAATAGCACACAGGATCCCTCTACCTTCAGCACCTAAAGCCAAATGGAAAGCCATATGTGACACTTTTACAGATTCAAATCATAAAAAAGTGGGTGAAGATTATGTATGGAAAAGCACTAATAGCGCTGCATAGAACAATCCCTACATGAACACGCACTGCAATTTTAGCGTCTGAGAAACGAAGGTCAGGCTTGAGGGAATACAAAACTTTTTCTTTCTTATTCCCAGTCACAAGTTTGCAAAAACATCTTAGCTGAAAAGCACGAAGGGTATTGCATTAACTAAAAAAGCTTCCACTAAAAGTTCCAAAATCAACAATCAATGTCATCATGAAGCCGTCTGTTCGAGCTCAAGGTATGTTCATGATCCACGTGAAACGCCTGCGCCCTATACACATGTTTTCTTTCCACTCAAGAAGAATTTCAAAAAGAAGGATTCCTGAACGCCGCCCCCATCCCATGCCGGCCGTTACATTTTAGTGCTTCCCCTGTGCATTATATTACAACCTCTTGCCGGGCACGAAGACGAAAAGTACTACTAATGCTGCGTCGATTAATATTGTGACAGCTAGCACCATGAGGGCGCGTTTGTTGAGGAGTTTGCGGACGTAGGGTTCTTGGATTTTGGCGAAGGACATGAAGGTATATTCGGAGAAGCCGACAAGGGCCAGGATAGGGTCAAGACGGTATTGGTGGGAACAGAGTGCATAGACACCAACGGTGAAGGGGAGGATGAGCTGGCGGGTTTCGTCAGTAAGAGATATGAGAAATAATAGAAAGGGGAACCTACCCAAACTCTGATATGACGAGGGTAGTCGAGGAATATGAGGATGAATGCCACCCAGAAGGCACCGAACATGGCAAGCAGTCCGATCAAAACTCTCATCATCATGGATGGAGGAACTAGATTGCCAAGAGCCTTCATTCTAAGAAATCCGGGGAATGCATCCCGCTCCATGGCTTGGAAGACATAGTCCTTAGCCGCATCAAATACTTCCGGATCATCACGGCCCAGTTCTTCGATCGATCGAGTAATTTCGTGCGTAATAGCGTGTGGAAGGATGATTTCGCGCTCAGCGCCAGGGAGTAGGTATGTATAGAGGATCTTCTCAGCCGAGGCTCTAATATCTGCTCGAGCAACGGTATGTGCTGGGGAATTCGAGTCTGAAGTCAACTCATTTGGGCTGTTCATGAAGCTTGGTCTTGGTCGGTCATTCGAAGTTGAGCGGTTGTTTGAAGCGTGCGAGCCCAGACTGCCAGAGGGAGAGTGGCCTGGAATACCTGCACCGTTCGAGGCTTCTTCTCGCAGGAAGGCTGACATTTGTGCATCTTGATTCTTCTCCTTTTCCGTCATCAACATCGAAGGGCCAGCTGCTAGGTGGCTCATATCCCCCATATTTTCCAGTATAGCAGATGATCTCTTGGAGGCTGATTTATCGCCATCTGGGGTCCCTATCATCACGGATCGACGTAGTTCTCGGACATAATGCCGGCATAACGACATATGTTGCGCAACATCGAGCCTATTCAAAGTCAATAAAGGATTCTAGAGTAAAAGATTCACCCTCATGAGCCCAGCACATCGTACCAAAAGTCTAGATAGTCCACCGATCTCTGTTGATCTCTCATATAGATGTAAAATGCGAACAAATCGACAGGCGCTAGCGTCCTCCTGCTGAGGACCTCAAAAAGGGTTGGAAGCCTGTTCCGTGCCAGATCTGGCTGTGGCGAGGGTGTATGGTGGTCCATCGTGCAAGAGCGATAAGATTGAGGCTCAATTCGACGCGATGAGTCGTGAATGTGAGGGCGGTAGCCAAAGGGAGGCGTTTGATATGGATCGTCGGGGGGTTGAGACAATGAGATAACGTAGTTCTAAAGAGCGTAAAGGGTCAGATGGTTGCGCGGGATCGTGGAGCGAGCGTCGGTATCCTTCAAGACCTTGACGAAGCGCCCGGCGCAGAGGACATCGTGGTCGTCAGATTGAAGCGTGCAAAGTGAATGATGGGAAGTTCCTCGGGTTCATTTCGTGATGCGGAGGCTGGGAATTGCGCCTGAGGCACCAAGGTCGCAACCTCCTTCCCGCAAGTCTCGGCTAGCATCTAGCGCACACAAACGTTTTTGGCTCTCAACCCTCGAAATTTGGAAGTCACGACCCACGGAAACTTTCAACGACCACCTCGACACCAACATCCAGTACGTTGTTCCGCCGGAAAAGGCAGTCGCGTTGCAGGAATTGAGTTTGAGTTCTGACTCTCAACAGAAATGTCGTCCAAAGGAAAGAAGCCCGCCGGCAAGCAGCAAAGATCCGCCATCGCTGATGTCGTTGCGCGCGAATACACAATCCACCTCCACAAGAGGGTACGTCGCAGGCAGAATATAGAGGATTAGGGATGGGCAAAATACTGATTTGTTCGACAGCTCCACGGCGTCACATTCAAGAAGCGGGCCCCAAGAGCCATCAAGGAGATCAAGAAGTTCGCTACCCTGTCAATGGTACGGGGAATCCAGAAACGAGCACAGCAGCAGCAGCCGAAAAACTGACTGGATAATACAGGGCACATCCGACGTTCGTCTCGATCCCCAATTGAACAAGAAGGTCTGGGAGGCTGGTATCAAGGGTGTCCCATACAGACTGCGTGTCCGAATCTCGAGAAAGCGTAACGACGAAGAGGGTGCCAAGGGTACGAACCGATCTGCAGACGTCACTTGGAATTCGTGCTGATTTAATTACAGAGAAGCTTTACAGTTACGTTCAGGCCGTTAACGTCAAGGATGCAAAGGGATTGCAGACGGTTGTGGTTGAGGAATAGGGGATCCATATTCTTGCGTCTGAATGACATGGCATGCAATGGGCTGGATGGAGTTGATTTGCATTATGCTGGCTAGCTTGTGAATTAAAACGTCAACTTGTTTCTCCAGCAATGCTCATCACCGCAGATGTCGATATATGTGTACGCGTCGGAGAAATGAGTTTCAGGGACCAGTCCAGGCGTTTTCTTCATCGAAGACACCAAGTTCGGGGATATGGGGGTCAAGAAGTCTCTTGGTTGCTATGACAAGAGATGTTCCTGGCAATCTTCTTGCTAGTCCCAGGTCTTGATTTCTTACACAACCTTCCGTCAAATCCGGCCGTCTAGTCTGCGTTTCCCATTCATTTAGGTCCAAATGGCGTGTACCCACCCAAAGCCCAACGCCTATAAGTAGCCGCGAGGTTTCGTGACATATTCGCAGCATGAGCATTGACTTTCACTCATAATGACTACAGTCGTGGTTGCCAGTAGAGTACTTGCAATACATCCGATCCCTAGTTTGCTCCTAACATCTATGCCTCTGACGGTCAAAGTTGACTTGAGTGGCTGGCCCTCATCAAACGAACGAACTTACTCTCAACGGCGTACGTCAAGTCTTGCGATGAATGTTCAGAAGTTCAAGTCATTTGAATTTAAACTCATGACCCCGGGAAAACAGAATGCGGTGGTAGAGGCGGACTATTACATATTGGCTTGAACTTTAAGGGAACATGTCGCCCATATCAATTTCTTGTTGTTGCGAATTAATCCTCAGATCTTATAACCGACCGCGCCTTTATACACAATGTCTGCGAGGAAATATCCAATAGCTGTCCTCACCACATCATAGAAAGTCATCCCGCAGGGACAAATGACGTGTCCCAACATATATTAGCAAGTTCCACATCACTATGTCTTCTTATTCTCACCAGAAGCTCACGCATCGATTTTCGTAACAATCGCATGACTCCAAGACCTCGTTCTCTTTTATATTGCTTCCAGCACTTCCTGAATTGAGTTAGCATCGAGCAACATGGCACTGACCAAAGGTGGTATATATTTGACTCATCCACTGAGTTCGGGAACTAGCGTCTTCGAAAGAATCAGAGAAGAGGGATGCACTTGAAGCATTGATCCTTTTTCCTCACAGTCGAAATGTTCCGATCTCAAGTCTGACGATCGCGGATTTGCATGTAGAGAAGATATTGCCACCAACTTTATCAGATCTTTCGACCGAATGGCTTTCTTGACAGCAAATGATACTGGAGTGAACTGATCTGAGTTGCAAATTCCTGATGCTGGAATGACTCTAAAGTCATCAAGCAACATATGCAACCCGCAGAAGATCAAATTAGCTGAAGTCTCGCAAATCCCCCAACCCTGGATCTTCGGCGTATGCTTGAAATGTTTCTGAGTGGTCAAGAGGCAGAGAAACAAGCTTTATAGGCTCCAGTGGAAATAGCATTCACTACAAACTATACCTGTGCACTATGATTCGCCTCATAGATCTAATTTCTTCCCCTTCCAAAGAAACACGTACCTTTCACTCATCCTTTGCAATCCCGCTGCTTCGCAATGCGAAGTGGTCATATTCAACTCAAACCACGTCCAGTAACAACGCACAAAAATGCTGGATATACATCACCTACCTTCCAAAAACCACGTCATTCTTTCCGTGGACTGGTCACGACCCCCTCCTGCATGATATAAACGTTCTTTTCCTTGAACTACGTCCATTTCTGGTTGCATACACATCCCGCTACACCCGCAAACAAAAAAAAAGCTTCCTTCTCTTTGTCCTCCTCTCCCCATATCTGCCCGATCCCTCGCTGGACCTTCCGTTCCCTAATCTTCACACTTGTTCAGAGATTTATACGTTTATGAAATGAAATGGACCCAACTAACGAGCAAAACTCCGAGATATCTCCAATGCCGGAAGCGATTGCATCTATAGACATCGAGACAACTAAAAATGTCACAGAGAGAGGATCGAAATGGCTTTGCTGCATTTGTGGGCGTAAGAATTCGACGAACGTGGTCCATTGTGTAGACTGTGGGCATTATACTATAAATTGCCTTGATTGTTTTAGTTACTAGTTAGAAAATCTAGTTTTACTGGGAAATATATGGACTCTGGGACGTAGCATAATTGAGAACACCATTCTCCAACAACACAATTTTGTCACAGTAGGAAACAGAAAGTGCTTGTAAATGCCTGAATTTCCCAGGTAACGTTGAATCGCCACCAAAGGCTCCTATACAACGACAGCGACTTGTTAAACAATACAGTACAGCTGCTCCAAAGTCCATATACTCCTTCCGGCAACCATGCATCAAAAGAAACGTCTCGGGACAACGAAAGAAGGAACTCTTCGCTCATTATGCACATTGTCCATGAAATCATCAACTCCACGCCCGGTTCTCAGCTTATTCGTCATCGACATCCCGGTGTCGTGCGGCTACCTTCTTCTTGAATTCCTCCATGTCTTTGTCCCATAGTTCTGCTGCCTCGCCATTCAGTGGCGATGCACTGTTTCAAATTAGCCTTGTATTTAAGGAAAGGGAAAAACTTTGACATACTTATTTGGCTCTCCTAACAAGCTCTGCAAACTCAGTAGCACAGTCTGGATATTGTACGCCGCCGTCCATTTATCCTTCAGAATATCCAAGCAAATCCGGCCCGAAAAGTCGACATTAGGGTGGTAAATAGGTGTCTTGAAGAGCACCGTAGGTGCGGCGTAGGGATAGTTGGAAGGGAAAGCAAAAGACAGCTTGAATGTGAGGCCAGCGTAAGGCGTATCATCCGGCCCTTCTATTGTTGCTGTCCAGGACAGTAGATTGCCGTCCGCGGAGGGAAATGCTGAGATGCCGGGTGCAGACGAGGTCATAAGTTGCATCAGCTCGGTTTGTAATCTATCTTCCAGTCAGCATGAAGGCATCACTGATAACGAAAGCGACTCGACTGACCGTTTCGTCGTGCTGTGCGCATCGGGGCCTTTTCGTGGTGCCAGCTTGGTGGCTTGGTTGGGAGGCAGACTGCCAGGCGCAGAGTTCTGAGTGTCCTCCATATCGTAGTTCATGATGAAGAGAAGAGGTGGGCGGCGATGGCTTCAAAAGGAAGCAAGTGAACAAAGGCCGGGATGCTGGCTTGATAGATGGGGAATGGGAATGGCAATACTGTTGAAAGCGATTGTGAAGTGAATGCCGGGTGAAAGGTGGTCGTGAATCAGACAAAGCAAAAAGCAAGGAAAAGGAGAAAAGGAGTTCGGATTTGTAGGTTTTCTGGTGGAGGAGTTTGCTTGCGCTTTTCTTTTGGGAAGGGGGTGGTCTTTCTATTGTTTACTCGGCCACTGCAAGCGGTCGCTTCGACAACGCGTGTAAGGGAACGAGACGAGACGAGGCTGCAGAAACGCCTTCCCGCCGACCAATCAGCGACGCGTCGAACTTTACTTTTGAAACTTGCACGCGATCATAACAGAAGCCGTTGGATATAATACTTTTGCACTTTTTTTTGCTGGTACTTGTTGACTCTGTTGGATATGGTGAGTTGTTTCCTGATAAATACTAGGAATTATCTCTTGATGTTTGCGGACCTGTGGCAAAATACTAATGGAACCGCCCTTTCAGAGCCAGCTCGACCCCCTCCCCGGCGATTTGCCTTTTCGCATTATCTCGAAAACCATTGGGAGAGGGGCATATGCATCGTAAGTCCAAGACTCTCAATTGAAACCATTTATTGATATTTTTATAGAATAAAAAAAGCCATTCCTCCTACCGATACATCTCCAGTCTTTGCCGTCAAATTCATCCATAAAGCATACGCAGTCAAACATGGCCGAATATCAGCAAAACAAATTGCTATGGAGGTCTCCCTCCACTCACATATCGGGCAGCATCCAAATATTATAGAGTGGTTTGCCACTGGGGAAGATCCAGTATGGAAATGGATAGCAATGGAGTACGCCGAAGGCGGGGACTTATTCGACAAAATCGAAGCAGATGTCGGAGTCAGCGAGGACATTGCACACTTCTACTTCACGCAATTGATTAGTGGGGTGAGCTACATGCATTCAAAAGGAGTGGGACATCGAGATATCAAGCCGGAGAACATATTACTTTCGGATTGCGGGAATTTGAAGATTGCAGACTTCGGGCTTGCTACGCTATTCGAGTATAATGGCGCTACGAAGCTGAGTACGACAATGTGTGGAAGCCCTCCCTATATTGCACCGGAAGTCATTACTTGTTCGAAGAGCACTCAGTCAAGGAACGCACCAAGGGCATCCGGATATGCCGCGAATCTGGTGGACATATGGTCATGCGGGGTAGTGCTCTTCGTGCTTCTTGTGGGAAATACGCCTTGGGATGAGCCCACATCAGCAAGCTGGGAATTTGAGGAATATATGGGGAAACAAGGGCGAAGTACAGACGACTTGTGGCAAAAGCTTCCTGCTTCGGTCCTGTCACTGCTTCGAGGAATGATGAACGTGGATACCAAACAACGTTTTAATTTTGAGAAAATCAAGCGGCATCCTTGGTATACGAGGAGGAATCCTCTATTGACATCAGATGGAAAGATGACGGATCCTCTGAGTCTAGCAACGCAAATGCTGGAAGTTCTCCGCATTGACTTCAGTCAACAACCAACGGCATCCCAGCGGCCACGCCAGAGCCAAGATGAAATGGACGTCGACGAGCAACCCAGGTTCTCCTTCACCCAACCAGAAACGCCAATCAACGATGTCATGTTCGACTGGGAGCGCCCACCGCGCGTAAACGCCACAACCTTCAGTGCAAGCCAGCCTATCAATACCAGTGACGGCGGAATTGCAACAATGACCAACGGCATGGCAGGCCATCCCTTTGAATCTTTGGCAGATGAGCCAAGTATGAGCCAATTTACCCCGGCTCCTTCAGTGCCATTGAGCTTGACTCAACATGCTCGAAGATTCCGAGATATCGTGCCAAATTACTCGCTCACCCGCTTCTTCTCGCATCTCTCCTCCCAACTTCTACTACAACTCCTCAGCGACGCCTTGCACCAACTTAATGTGCCAATCCCACCAGTAGCACAGATGCAAGGGCGAGAGCACGCTGGCTGGATTAAAGTCAAGACTACTGACGGTCGGCACTGCAGTCTAAGCGGAGACATCGTAGTCGATACCTACATATCCGGCGAAGCAGAACTTCTTGAAGTGCGCTTTGTGAAAGTCAAAGGTGATCCGCTAGAATGGCGACGGTTCTTCAAGAACGTGGTGGTGTTATGTAAAGGCGGTGTTTATGTACCTAATGCTTAATGCACAGCGGACGGCGTTTGGCAAGGATTGGAAATGTAAGAGAGTGAGTGTACTTATAATACTGTCACACTGATTGGAATTTAATGAACCCTTGTCTCTCCCCTTTCTTTCTTTTCCCCCTTTGCTACTTGCTCTCAACTCTCTTCACACACCCTCAAATCTTAATCTGTCATTCCATCTGGGACATGTATTACTTCTTCCCAGCAGCAGCAACAATCCTCCCAAACCCACCACCCCTCCAACCCATCGCAACCAACACCAAAAAACTCACCGCCCCACCCCCAAAAGCAACAGCAGGCGCTGCATCAATATCACCATGCAAATACCCCCATGCACAAGCCGCTACATCCAAGGCATCGACTGCCGCGCCTGCCAATAAAATAGCCCTATATCATATACCACTCATTAGCCTCCATACTCCTTACTCTTTCCTCTCCCTCATAGAGAACATCGAAATTAAGAAAAGGATAGAGGGAGGGAGACCACGTACCTCCTAGCCTCAGCAGATCTAGCAGAATACAAAAGCGCACCCAGCGCCGCATCACGACATCCCACCATTCTCACAGCGAGTAAAGAGTGTGCGGGGAGAGTGTAGAATAGCGTGCTGCAAGTGAAGGAAGGGAGGACGAAGCATGATGTTCCGACTGCAAGGCGGAGGGTTGAAAGGAGGGTAAGGGGGAGTGTGGATGCCATTCTCTCTCTCTTTTTTCCGGTTGCTTTGCGTTTGCCTTTATGGTTATGTAGAATAAAATTTGAGTTTTGAATATGTTCTGAGAAATTGGGATGAGATGGTAGGTAGCATTTATATGTATGTGTTATGTGGCAGAAGTACTCAAGATACCCATCCCGACTTCTCCCACAGCGGCACAAATATCCAACCGTCTTATCCTCCCCTCTCCCAATTCCCATACCTTTGTGTGCAAATCTTCGTATTCATGACGGGTTGGAATTGAGGCTCGGAGTAATAGCTGCGTGTTCTGATAGGCCGGAGTTTAGAGATCGTAGGTCGGGGATATGGCGGGGAGATTTTGGGCCGTTCGGTGTCCAATCAGGAAATCAGGAATTCGGTTGAGAGACTCGTGATTTGCGGTGGTACAAAAGTGTTCATCTTTAGGAGGGATCTCCGGTTGTACCATATTTGGGTGAGACATGTGGATGAAATTCTGTGCGATGATCGAGCTACATTTCAAGTCTCAGACAGACAGGATCGAAGCTGTGGAAAATTTTGATTGAACGCCTGTAACTTCTACTCCGTGCATCTAAAATAATAAGTAGGATTTATATTTACAACAACTTTTAGGTGAGCTGCTATTGTCAATCATTTCAACTCCAATCGCACCAATGCCAATGCCCAAACATCCCTCTAAAATTCAAAATCGCCCGCTCATAATAGTGTGAAGAAACGCTTGCTCTAATAAACAAAGATGCAGAATCTGGGTATAATAAAAGAGAGGAATCCAATTCACAACACGGCAAAAACTCAAAGGTATCCATAGGAACTTCTTTCTGGCCGCGGACTCTGATTGCACCTTCCTTCATGCCGATGAATCCTATCATCTCGATAGACCTCTAGTCTTGGATCATAGCGGTCGTTTCGGAAATGATTGAGGTTCGCCTTCATGTTGCAAAGGCTCAGATACCCACCTCCGACCCAATCGTCGATGATCCTCGCGATTTTGTGGAAGCCGGGTGTGTGACCGCCCTCCATCCGCGCCTCAAACCCGCACAGAATGAAGAGGTAGCAATGCACCAATTCGTGCAGGAATGCCGAGAGAAGAAGCCGACGGTCGTACTTAGGGTTCCTGAGGATGGGCTCTGAGAGTACAATGAGCGTCTCGATACCGCCATCGTCAGGGCCGTCGCCGTCTGGACGATGCCTTAGAGCTGTGGTGCCAATGAGCTCGGTTCTGTATCGTTCTTCTGAGGACCAGTCCCATTGAACACGTCCTTTGAGAGCGCCACCGAAGAAGATAGAATCGGCGGCTGTAATGATGCTACCGAGAGATTCGTCATTAATAAAACCTTGGTCGAGGGGATCGTCTAACTTGATCAATCGTCGAAGAATGCGTTCGTGTGCCGTCCGTTCAGATTTCCGTTGATATGTGAAGTGGTTTTTGACTCTTTGCGCGGCCTCCTCGTCACGGCATCTTAACGTATTATCGGGCTGCTCATCGTATGGTTTGTCTGACAAAATGGAGTTCCCAGAATGGGTACGTTCCATCGTAATGCCATTGGAATGTTCGTGAGACAGCGCGAGAGAAATGCTTGAACTGGTCGGTGTTGTTATTGGTGTAGGCGATGGTGTGGGCAGTTGCTGCCGCATCCCCCTTTGTATAGCACATGGTGGTGAGCCACGAGATGGAGAGGAACGTGGGGATTCATTCCTCGCTCTCCGAACCCTCTCCCGCCGTCCATGTCCACCATTTCGTTGTCTAGAGTATGCTTTGCTACTTTCTGAGCTTGAGCACTCTCTAGGAAAAGCAGCCATGAATAACGAGTAATTAAAAATTCGACATGCGATCCGAGCAAATGACAGAAATGGATTAAAGGGAGAAAGCAGCTATTATCGTTTCTCGTCCACCGCCTCTCAACATACGTAGTTTAACAAACGAGCTGATTCGTGGGTACTGCCTGCACGTTTTTAGAAAGTGAGGCTGACTGACGAGCTGCAGGGCTACGAACCCGGTTGGGGATAAAAAACAATCAGCGAGCTCCTCACTGATGGGCAATAAACTGAAACGGAAAAAGATATGGGATGGAACTTGCTTTTTGATACTCGCCACGAACGTGGGACTTAGAGCACGAGGCTGACGACAGTCCGTACTTAGATCAGTCGCGGATGCACATCCGCAAACCCTGAAGGTTGCTAGGTTAGTTGGGGGCAACAAACACTAATACTATCATGGACGAAAGGCAAACGGCGAAAAGTCCAATGCCATCATGCGTGCCACAGGACGGCGAATCAACCCTTTTCTCTCCCCAATGAAACAGCATCGCCCAGTGCCGCACTGTGCCGTAATGCTGGGAATTATTGAATGCGGGACGCTGTGAAGGGTAAGTGGCGTATGTGCTACACACAAGCGGTGAGGCAAAGACACTAGATAGAACCTTAATCTGGTTGTCCTGGCCGCCTCGTTTTTCTGATTGGCATTCAGTAACTTCGGATGATTCTGGACCCTTTATGCACCGTTGTGCAAGGCACAAAGCGGCGGTAAATTATTCTAGGTTTTCGTTGTCCCACTGGTTTAAGAATCAGCGCCGCTTTTGTGCCATGCGCGATGCCCCCTGTATTTTGCCACTGGCGCCCACGGTCCACGAAGCGCCCTGATGATGACTATCAAAGACGAGGCTGTCAGCTACAAACGTGGGTTTCTATAAGACATGACGATCTCCACCGGAGTTGTAATGGACCCTTCTTCCTCGTAAGGCTTTGGCCGGCATTGCTTCATGGCCGCATAACGGGCTCTGACCACCTGCCAATTGTCAAAGTTTCTTAAAGGTTTCTTCCCTACAAGCACCCCACATCGCCCAGTCTCCTCCAAGCAACTCCCTTGTGCCCTACTCCTGAAGGATCCCATGGTACAAAGAGGACTAAATTTGTTACTCCAATGATTGGGATAGCCTCGTGAATGCAGATCGACAAACTTTAGGTCTCCGAGGCGAGGACAAATCTGCTGGATGACACTCCACGATGCCGGACAACGAGGATCCCAGACAGAGTGCCACACATAATGATCTGAACCTTTGCTGCATCTTCGATAGCCAGCTGACCTTCCCGAAACTGTGATTGTAAGTGTTATACAAGATTTGTTATACAAACAAGGCGGCCACCAAGCTCGGGGAAAAGCAAAACGAGCCCACCCCACTTTCTTTACAAGGACGACCTTCCCCAAATCAAAGACCCAATCTTCGCATGAATCGGACCTCGTCGGCGTTAACTTGCAATGCTTCGCGCATTGTCTGCGAGTAAGCACGCTCTTCTCTCTCCTTGTGAGCTTCTTCCAGAGTTTGTGGACCCTTGTCTTCGAAACTGTCAGCTGTGAAGCCAGGCTTGCTTGAAAAGTTGAGCAGCCCGATCTTCTCGCCAGTCCACAAGACCAAGTCCTCGTTCACAAGGTCTCCACGCCGCCCGTGATGTGTGTTGGCAACTTTGATAGCAATATCTCCGGAGCCAGAGCCCATGTATGAATCCCCCATCTCTCCAAAAATTCCCCTTGGGGCTTCGGTAGAGCCGTGAGCGATATTCCATCGACGGGCGATAGTGAAGCCATCTCTCTCTAGCCACTTCAAATTTCCACTTCCATCGGAAACGACAATTCTCGTTCCATGATTCGAGACGGAAAGCAACTTTGAACTCGAAGAAGTCTGGCGATTCTTGAAAACCGAGTTTTGCAAGCTGCCAGCTGCGGAATCCGACGAAATGGTTGTCTGATGTGGATTTGGGGAGAGTCCGTACAGCTCGAGAGAGCCTTTGGTATTATACTCACCACAAGCAATGAGTGTCTTCCCTGGGCGAGTTTTGGCTTCGTAGACTTGCTCAGTTGAAAGCTCACCACGCCTAGCTAGTTCTTTCTCCATCGAAGTAAACGGATAAGGAAGGGACGCCATTGCACAAAGTCTTGCACCGGAATATATGGTACCCCGCAACTTGGGAAAATAGCGGCGGTCATAGTTTAAGATACTTGGAAAACGGCCAGCAACATAGATCTCTCCATTTCCATCCCAGTCATTGGAGGCACTTGGCATATGGAGGATGCTCTGAGGACCGGATTGAGACAAATGCGCGTAGACCGGACTTGGTTCAGGATTCAGAAGGCCTCTAAAATCCCTGGATTTTGCGCTTCCCAGAGAGCCAAAGGCCGCATCATAGGATTCAACACGCTCGGAAAGCCCGGATGCTTGTCCAGACTGTCCCCTCACACGAGGATCGTGCAAATAAAGCGCCAGATTCGTGCCAACGGTGAGCGGTACAGGATACTTAGCTTCAGATAGAGCCGTGATCACGAAAGGAAATTTCTCGCGACTGACTGTAGAAAGTGTCTCCAGATCGACTTCCACAAGATCTAACCGTTGTCAGTATTAAGTCCCCGAGGTTGGTCGGGTGACAAAATGACATGCGGATACAAGCATAGCTCCCAGTGTGACCTTTCTGGATGAAAAGTAGGCCACAACTTGCAGCTCGACAAATGAGTAGGCTTCTACTCGAATATGTATTGATCGAAGGAGCTTGCAATTGGCTTCAGAATTGATAAAGTAGAGGTCATACCATTGTGCACAGCGACGTAGGCACGCTTGCGGACATTGTCAATGCTGACACACTCAGTCACACCTGTGCTGATCGTATTCATTTGCCCTTGAGGACCCGTAGATGTCGCGCCTGGCGGAAATAGGACCCTGGAATCACTTCTGGCTATGATGCTCCCTTTTCGACTTCCAGCGATATCCCAGATGCACACACTACCGTCATCCAGAGGGCCGAAAACAAGGGACGAATCAGAATCCTCCGATGCTGTGTACAGCCCTATCCCCCGAATTTCGAGGTATTCGTGATCGGCACTCTCGCGATTCCAAGGCTGCTGCAGCCAGCTGGTGGATATTGGAGCATGCCGGGAGATGTATTCATCGTACCAGTTGACCTTCTCTCCAGGGTAACTGGGATCCCAGTTGGCCATTATGCGTATCTTCTCATTCGACCTGGCTTTAAAGTCCCGAGCCTCTTCTCGAGGTTGTGCAAGCCGAGATTCGCCTTGCCCATTTCCATTTGTCAAAGCCCGCGCAAGATCTCGAAAACGAGGCTCCTGTCGGTCGGCATCGGCAGTGACCAGCTCTCGTCGGCGGCGCAGAGTTTCCAGAAACAGGGATTCGGTGAAGCACTTCTCGCGCCATAGGGCATCATCTCGACCGAGAGCCAAGAACTTCTTGGATACATGCTGGAGGCTGACGATATCAAGCGGCTCAAGGACTGTTGATCGCGTCAGAAAGGGAAATTACGGGTATGAGTAGGAGTTAGGACTTACAGCGAGCAATATTCAAGACAATTTCGGAAGGGAGAGTGTTTAGCTGAGCCATCTTGATTCAGGTAGTAGAAGAAAGAGCGCAGAGCCTCGGGCAATTCGCAATCGATAAGTGAGTTTCTGCTAAGACCGCAATGTTGCCCGTGCACCCAGAGGCTCCGGTCCGGCAATCCTATTCTCGGCTCGGTTCCAATGGACGACATACCAACATCGGATGAAAGCGCGAGACGATGTTCAGCGGAAGTCGACGCTGAGTAGGCTTTACTTCATATCCACTATCGTGTGATTATTTCAGGTGCCTAGGCCTGTAGCGGCTGATTGGGCCAGCGCAAGTACCCGACACTCCAGCTTCCAGGGGCACCAATGCCGAAAATGCAGTCAGTGAGTATTTGGGAAAGTGAGGGTGAATGCTGCTGGAGGTATGTATCTTCAAAGCTCAATCAGGGACAAAGTGTGAGTTTGGAGATCCGTACCGCAGCGCTCTATGTTTCTGATATCTTTCCGAGGGTAAGTAAATATAAGCAGTGGTGTTTTCAAGCAGTTGAAGAAGTTCTGGTGGTCCTCGAAGAAGAGAGCAGATGTAGAAAAAGAGGGAGTGACCGAGGCGAGGAATACTCGAGTGGCAAGAAGATAGGCCGGAAAGTGCATCTGACATTTACTGTACCTGCCTCACCTAGGCATACATTGAAGTGAAGACAGCCAGTGCCGGAAGGGAAATCACGAAGGCTCTATTTCCCGCTACATTCCCCTTGCTGCTCTTCGTTACCGTGCTGTTCCTCTTCTAGTCTCGCAGACGCGTTTTTTCCTTGCATTTGAGAAATCGATGCTACTTCTACTTATATTTTTCTTACGAGTTGGATAACTGAAATACTATATGTTCGTCATTCTGCCGTCCACCTCGATGCTGCTCTGTAAATACGGGAAGATAAATCTTCAAGAGAGGCGTTGGTTAGGGAACTGTTCTTCCTTCGGCTCGCTTTGGATTCACTTTTCCTTCCACATTGATTGTATCAGGAGAAATTCACAGATGACCGCACACCAAATCACAAGAGTTTAAGCTTAAATTCATCGTTCAGCCGCCTAAGAATTTCACTACAACCCCGATTCATTTCATCCTCAGCCTCCCCCGCAGAGGGCGATAGACCTTGAGCAATGGCGGGCTCTTGTCCTGTCTATAACCATTGATCCTTCGGCCATTCTGCGATTATTACAGCACCACACGTCTTCATCCTGCATCCGTGCTTTCTTCCTTTCAGTATCTTCTGGCGCATCGCAGGTCACTATCCCACTCACCTGCAGCCCGTTCAGACGCCGATCGAACGAGTCCAACGTACCATTCAGGTTTGTTTCTGTCTCCCCACTCTACTTGTCAAGATTGCTTACTGCCTATTAGCCTTCGGCGCGTCTACTCGGCTGTTTCTGACAGCGCAAGAATCTGCGAGCAAGCCTTAGATCAAAAAGGTCAGGAAGAGGACCACAGTGATTTGTGTATAATTAGCTGCCACTGGCCGGATGTTTTGTTAACGTCCAGCCAACCATCCCGTGGTTCTCACCGTTTTGGACGTGGAAATCAGCGCCAGGGCGCCGGCACAATGGCTACGAAACCTACCTCACGAGACAACCGCCCTACATCGCCTAATCCATTTCGGAAGCCCACCAGAACCAGAAATCCAAGGTCACAGTCCGCTTCTGTCATTTACAGCGCAGAATCATCAAAGCTTGCGCCGAATTCGAACAACCCATATCGACAGGCGCTGTCGGAGAAAGCAAGCTCTCAATCCTTATTTCAGGATGCTGAGCATGCAGGAGAACGCAAGAACACTCAAGTCCAGACCATATTCAACGATTTGCGTACCGCTCATTCCTCCATCACCTCCGGCTCTGCCAGAAGTAGAAGCAAGCCACGCCGCACCTCCAATAATACGTCCGAGCTACACAGCGATGAAAACTCCATTCAGCTACAAGACCTGGAAACAAGTGATGCCCACGATGGCCCCTCCCTTCCTCTCAATCTTCCTCTCCCTCCTCTTCCTGCTGCCTTCTCCGATGGGCGCCTTAAAGTCAACAAAGATCCAGACCAGTACATTGCACGCGACAAAGCAGTCACGGAGCAAAGTCCAAAATCGCAACCACAGATCCAGCAAGTTAGTCCAGCACAAGGGGCTTCATTCTTTGCCAGTATAAGAAATGCTCTTGCATCCATATCATCCCCCTTGACAAGAGATGGAAGATCTGAACTACAGATACCTGCCACATCTCATTGGCCTACTGACAGCGCTGGGGTCCACGGCGAAACGCGTCGCAGCTCACTTCATGTAGAGAAGCGTAATGCCCGCCAGCGCTCTAGAACATTATCGCCTCGAGAACCTCACACTATCGGGCAGCTTGGGAGAAGCAGAACTGTCACTGCGGCGACTCGGTACTTCACGCCGCACGAAGACGACTCTTCTATTTATGACTTAGCACCGTCTGGAGTGTTGCCGGCGAGCAGCAGTGGCATTTTGGGCAATGTCATGGAGCAGAAAGTCACGGATCACGGTGCCGAGTTTAACGACTACTACCTTGCCCTCCAGGATGAGGTCCACGCGCACGATTCCGAATCAACGCCCGTTATTCACGATCGAAGTCAGGGTTTGCCTCGACAATTCTCGAACGGATCATCTCTGCCAGAAGGGAGCACTGTTGGAAACATTTACAGGCACTACGTTAGGTCCGATGGGATTGATGATATCAGTGAGGGTGGGTATAGTGACGCCGATCTGCGGGATCGCAATGGATCTATTGGCCCCTTCAGTCGGCGTGCTTCAATCGACGGCTTTCCATCAAGTCCTCCCGTCAAACTGTCAGCTCTAAAAGCTCGCAAGCAACAGAGGCTCGCAAGATCGAGTTCTGAGGTACAAAGACGGCCTCCCGCGTTTACCCTCCCAAGGCCACCGCCAAGTACAACGGTGCAGCATATCAATTCTAGCATTTCCGAAGCTCTTGGCCAGTCTTCGTCATACGGAGACACGAAGAAACTTTTGGAGATCCCTCAACCAACGACCTCAGCTAAAAACATTCCTCAGATCAGCAGGCCCAATGATTCAGCCGGTCTTAAGTCTTACCATGCGCTTTCTGACTTCGGAGATTCTTCACAGCCAAGTTTACCTCGACTAAACGTCAATAATCCTTTCAAAAATGGCAAAGAGCCGCAAATTATCATCTCGTCAGCTGAGTCAATCAATGCCATAACTACCTACGAGGAGCCAAGACCGGGGTTTTCTTTGGCTGATAGACTTCCGTTGGAAAGGGAAGTTAGCAAGGCGCTGAGGCGTGCAAGTGGGTGCAGTGCGTACAGCAATGGGAGTGTGTCTACCTCGGCCATAGGGAGATATGATGATTTCGTAAGCGAGACCAGCACATATAAGGCCATTAGATCGCTCATCAAAAAGAACGAGACAACGGCGCAACCACCATTAGAAAACACCAACGAAGAGAGACGGATTGTACAAGCTCAGGCTCAGGCTTTCTATGATCAGCAGGCTATCCCCTCAACCTGGATTACGACTCAGCAGCACAATGTGGTCCGCGTACCAATTAATCATAATGGCTCTTTCCCCGATTCTCCTCCTGATTCTCCGCCGGCCCAGATTAAAATACCACATGATAACAGACGTCGATCAGAAGATACGAACAATGACTGGGAGACTGTCGGCGATAGCATTCCTGTAGCCAGATCCGAGCCTGGTATGATGGGAGGTACTGTCAACAGAGCTGGGAGTAGCATTGCAAACACGTCCGATGCAGGCACTAGTAGTCCTTATGTTCCTGAAATCGGTGATTTCAGTTCAACGGATAGAATTACACAGCACCCGGGAAACATTCAGTACTCAGGCGACTATCGCCAAAGAGACTTGAAAAAGACCCATATTCCAGTTTTTCTTCCCGTTTTCAGAGAGCACAAGGTCAATGGCTATCTAGCAGATTCCTCCAGAATCCGACCTCCGCCAAATCCATTCTACTCAACGCCGGCACCTTTGAAGAAACCTCACATCAACCCTTTCAAATCATCCCCTCCTAAAGTCACGTCTAATTTTCGAAAGATTGCATCCAGCGTCACTAGCGCAACCCAACGATCTAGGAACGGAAGTCGCTTTCCAAGGTTATCGGTCATCAGCCAGTCCAGCGATGGTAGCAAACTTGAAGCCCAGAATATGCGCACGTCAAATTCAGCAAGATCCTCGGAATGGATGGATGAATTTGGAGAACCCGGCCCCATGATAAATCCTCGAGAAGATCCATTCCTTAAAAGCGGTCCCGGCGATCGTCCAACTTCCTGGCAGCACATGATGGCTTATGGAAGAGGAGATTCTGTCCCTGGTTACAATATAGACGGTTCACGCAGATATGTTACCAATAGCGGAGGGCACTCAAATGCAGACTCTTCACGCTGCCTAGATTCAAGCGTGACTCAATTGCAGAATAAGAGTCAGAACGATGGCTTCGTTGAAACACAGACGTCTGCTGGCAGGAATTTGACAAATACTCGGGCTCGAAAACCAATGGTTAAAGGTCCGCCTGGAGCTTTTTATCAAGGTCTGAGATCTAGTTCCGGTCGGGAGCCTCACAAGGGCGCCAGCTGGATTCTACGCAAGAAACGGTCAACCAGAGCTCAGAATGCTCTACGAAGTAGGGCAGGGGAGGATTATCCAACAAACGAGCTTCGCCCGATATCGCTACTGACTCAACGCCCAGTGACACCGGTCGATCAAATCACTCCGGATGCGAATACCGGCCTTGAGAATGATTTCATATACCGCTCACCACTTGCACCTCCCAAACGAAACACCTGGATGCAGCTCTACAATCCAACACAACTAACCAAATTTCGAGAAATGGCAAAGGCGAATGGTATCATGAGTTCTCAGAAGAGCATCAGCGCAGGATTGCGAAATTCTATCGTCGGTCTCAGTTCTCAGAAGCACCTATTCGAAGCCCCACGACTTTCAACGTGGTCTCGAGACGATCCAGTTCGGACGGATCTAGCGGAGAGGAAGTCCCGAATTTCACGATTCCTGCTAGTATTGAGTGCCATTTTCCCGCCAATATTAGTACTTTACGCATTTGGGTTCCTCGACGGTGTAATGCTGTGGTGGACGGATGGAGAGTGTTCGGGCCTAGGAAAGAGACACAAAAAAATTGCACTCTTTCTCATGTATATGTGGGGACTTGCCTTCTTCCTCGGTCTTGTGGGATTTCTCGTGTATTGGTTTGCCGTGCACGCTCATCAAAGTAATCCCTAGCCTGTCGGAATGCCGCTTTGGAGATACAGCGTGCCCTGTATTGCATCTTTTTGTGTCTGTCTTGGTTGATGATGGAGCCTGGGATAGTTTTGCATGTTTGCTGGTTGAGAAATTTCTTTTGAAAAGGGAAAGACTTGTTATATCTAAGGAGAAAGGGGAATGAAGATAGCATGGGAAGATAGCGAAGGGATGTATGAGTTGCTTATCAACTTTGGAACGGCCCTTCTCAGCAGTGGCGCTATCCTTGAGCTACTGGAAGATGTAGAGTAGTCAAAAGTCACCAATAGACTGAGATTTACGTATTCCAAAGTCTCAGGTTTCGCATGGCGAAATGTGAGCTTCAAGCGGTGATCTGGGCATCCATTAAACCTTCTTACTAACACCTCTATCAGCCAAAAAATTACAAAACCCGTCTCTTTCATAGCTAGAACTAAATAAAGTCCATCTCCTGTAAAACTGTAAATCATTCAAACCCAACACTGAGTGACGCCGACGTGGGTCAGTTGACCAGTCCACGTGATCTTTGGCGGCTATTCTGGTGAGGCTTTGCGGTTGCGGGAGAACAAGGAATCCAACAACCTCCCTCAATCTGTGTCCCCCCTCCTCCCGACACCACCCTCGTAACGACCATTCGGACGAGGTATGTTCTCCTCTTCCGTCCGGCGGGCAGCCTCGTCTGCTCCGTCAATAACTATATCCTCCTCCTTCTCCAATTCGGCGCAACGCACGGCGGCGTCTCAAGCCTTGTCATACCGCTGTCACCAACGCCGATACTCCTCCTCGAAGCCCTCCAGTCCCGCAGATGGCTCGAAGGGTGTAACAGATGGTCAGAAAGTAGCTGAGGCGGCTGCTCATGCAACAAAGTCGACCGATTCAACAAAGGCTCCTACCCGGCAGAGTAAGAAAAAGGGCAAGGATGGGGCGAACGGGAAGAGCAGAGATGAATCGGCACAAAGCCTTCCTTGCGTGCCCAGTACATCTCACATAGCTCCGAATCGTAAGTTAAATGGTATTTCAAGTGGTGGTATGTGTCTTGACACCTAAATACAGAACTCTCGGCCTCCGATTTCTTCTCCCTCTATCGCCCCATTTCCCTCACCAACAGCTTCCCCAAAGCCGTCACCGACGAAGCCTTCGCCGCCATCTTCACGCCGCGTACGAAAGCAAACACCAAATCCTCAGACGTGATCTCCACGTTATCGCGAACAGTAGAAAACTTGGACATGATAACAGGGAATATGAGGCAGCTCAAAATCTCAACTCAACAACAAGACCAATACAATGAAGAAACAGACGAGCTCCGAGCGGCGATTGATGCAGAATCGCAAAAAAAAGAAGTGCATCACCTAGATAGCACCCCCGAAGATGCTTCCATGTCCTTCCCACGCCACATCCTCTCGGGCAAATACCGCCCCTTCAACCCACCCCCAGCTCCCGTGCCAGAAAACACATCCGAATCCCTCTCCGCAGGCGCCGAAGCTGCCGCGGCTCCAGAGCCAGAAACAAGAACATACACCGCCGTTCTCACGTTGACAGAATCAACCGACCAAAACGGCGAGGTGATGTACCACGCGCATTCGACCGCTCTCACACCTACCTCCTCTCGATTCTTAAGCAGGATGAAGGCGCGCCAGGAACAATATCGGATACAGCGCGCTGGGGATATGTATGCTATTAGCGTAAAGAGGCAAAGAAAGCTCAAGATGAAGAAGCACAAGTACAAGAAGCTTATGAGGAGAACAAGGAATTTGAGGAGGAGGCTAGATCGTAATTAGAGGGGTGTTTTGGGGTTTGCATTTGTGCGGTGCATAGGTTTCTTGTTTCTTCGAGGGTTTCTTACAGCATAGCATCGCCTCTCTCATTCAAGAGGCTAGGTAGTGAGTTAACCATCTTCATACAGTAATGTAAGGTCACATGTGATTGGGAGATAAGAAAGGGTAGGATTTTGGAGTTCTGCAAGTGCAGCCGATTTAGGTATTTTTAAAGTCTTTCCAATTCGTTCGTCCTGACTTGCTATATATGAATTGCCAACTGCTCTACTTTCAACTCGCAGCGGAATAAATCTATTTACCAAGCTTTCAAACATGGCTCGCTCTGCCCTTCATAATTCTACCATCTGATCGACGGCCAAGGAGCAAGTACAACTTTTGAAATTGGCATTTTGCATTGAAAGATGCAAGTCATTCATGGAGTGTCTCAACAATTGAAAGCAATTTCATTATTGACAGCAAATTTGGGAAAGCCATACCCCTATGCGCCCGAGAAATCTCTCAGGAGTCGCTAGGAGAAATAGGACCTGTCACTTTCCAGCACATCACGTATTCTGGACAACTATCCTTGAACAAACCCTTCTTCACCTTTTGGTGTACTCTCTTCATTGATGCGGCCAACTGATCGCACTGCTTACTTTATTTGTACCTCCCCCCCAAGACGTTCACTTCATCACTTCCCTTCGCGGTAGCAAATTCGGCTGCCCCACTTCTATTTTTCTACAAAGGCAATATCAGGATCATTCCTGCCATCTTCTTCAAGAAACCAAGTCCGGGCTAGTCAGTGGGGATGTGCGGAGTAGGAGGGCAGTGAAGTTTGTGTTGACTACGCATGCATTGCTTGTGGATGTGGAAGAGGACTGGGGAATGAATGAATGAATGCTTTTCTTCGACGGTGAACCTGAGAACTTTAAAGAGATGATCAGTTGGTGGTGTTTTTAGAGTCATTAATATTATGGATCAATTTCCTAGCTGCGAAATAGCACACGGACGCCAGATAGTCTTCGCCGTGGCTTCTTTCAACACACACCTCTTTCTCTCCACTTCTGTTCATGACTTCTTGTTGGGAGCGAATGCCCGAGAGAAGTCCTTAATACAATTATTTCTTTGGCAGGAAGACGCCACCGTGCCTCAGCCACTCACTCAATCAACGTCTGATGCAATTGTCCCACTTCAGCCTTCCTATAAAAGGCACCCGAGAACGCTCTTCCTTTCTTCGTCGGCAACCCAATCCTATTTCCCTACCTCCATTGCCAATAGAGCTGCAGTGTCTCCGGCCGGTGTCAACTATGCTATGTGCATTCTTCTTAGACACGTGGCAACAATGTTGACTGAACGAACGAACGTTCTTCTCAGTAACCTTTGGAGATTTTGAAAGGTGAACAGTTGATTCGAGCGCAAGGATTCAATAAGGGCAGTGAATACCTCTGAATTCTAACAGAATAACTGACTATTCGAAGTCTAAATCCATTTTTCATCTGAACAGTCGCTCTCTAGCCTGTGCTGGGACCAGGCTCTTGAACACGCTGACAAATTAGCTAGATCAATTTCACAGATCCTTTTTAGGCTGCAATAGACCACCGACGGTCGCAGAGGCCGCAGCTCCTGAACCAAGATTGTCCAGGCAGCTTCGCTGCACTAGTCGGATTCCGCGGTTCTTGCGGTGGAGAAGCTCTAACTAGCCTCTCATTTATCTCGATCGTCTTAAATTTGGCGAACTTCGTTTGCTGTAAATCCTTCGCTCCCGGCGCTGATATCTCCGTGCGACGCAATTTTGGGTTTTCGTACGTAGGTAGAAACCCTGACTTCCAGCGCTCCGACCTACTGGAACTCGCAGCTGCTCTGCAAGGCCCCGCAAACTTCGCCGCAGTTCCTTATGAGGCCCTGTAAAGTTGCCCCGAGAACATTCCCCTCATAAAACCCGTTTAGCGAGGTGAGCCCTCTGGTAGGCTAGGAGAAGACTTAAAGTTTAGTGCTGACTGCCATTATATAGGGGCTTTTGGGCCTATCAGCGCCTTTCAGGTCAGTCCAAATACTAGAAGGTCAAAACTTTCACCCAATTCTCCGTAAGTTAGGTATTCGGACATACTCTAAAATGCCGAGATCTTTCGCCCGAGATGAAGAAGGCCTCAAAGAATTACAACACTCGAGATTCTGTCTGAGGTGTATAAAGAGCTGGCATTTCCTGCTCCAGAGGAGGAAAGCCAGACACTTATCACTGATCCACAGATTTAAACACCTCAAACATCTCAAACACCTCGTTCGACCATAACAGCAGCGGTCAATACATTCCCAGCAGTTAATCCGACCACAATGTTCAAATATGCCAAAAGCCGGCCTATCGATTTTAAAAATTCCATTGAAAGAGTCACCATTGTAGGCGTAAGTAAACTTCTCGAAAGCACCGCACATATCAAAAATTTCTAATACCCTTAGGCTGGGTACCACTGGATCTCATATTGTCAATGCCCTACTAGAGACCGGAAGACACACAGTCACGGCTCTTTCACGCAAAGGTAGCAGTAACAGACTCCCCCAGGTCGTCCTAGTCGCCACAGTCGACTACGATGATGAAGCCACCATTGTTACCGCCCTCAAGGGCCAGCAAGTTTTGATCATTACCATGGCCCCTACCGCGCCCCGAGACACCCACAGCAAGCTTGTCCAGGCGGCCGCCAAGGCCGGTATTCCATATGTCATACTTAAAAGCCATGCCGGCGACATTGACAACGTTAAACTCGGGGAAGACACATTGCTGGGCCCCGTAGCCAAAGCTAACATGGACGAGATTGAGAGGCTCGGCATGCAATAGATCACAGTTTGCTGTGGCTTCTAGTATGAGTACAGCTTGGCGGGCGGGTATGCGCGCTTTGGTTTCAACTTTGACAAACGTTCTCTGACAAAATATGACGATAGCAACACCAAGATCTCGACTTCAACGCTTACACAGGTTGGGCGCGCCGTCGCCAAGATACTAAGCCTCAATGAGCTTCCCGAGGAAGAAAACGATAAAGGACTCACTCTATCGACGTTTCTCAACAAGGTCGTGTACATAAGAGCTTTGTGGTCAGCCAAAACGACATGTTTGAGAGTGTCAAGCATGTCACCGGTACCACCGACGCCGACTGGCCGATTACCCACGAGAATACCAAGAAGCGATACGAGGATGGCCTTGCGCAAGTGAAAGTGGGTAACATGACTGGATTTAGCAAAATGCTGTACGCAAGGACGTTCTACCCAGATGATTCCAACGATCTCTCGGCCAAGGCGCAGAATGAGCTGCTTGAACTGCCAGATGAGGATCTGGACGAATCTACCAAGGTTGGCATAGATTTGGTCAAGGCGCTGCAACTTCGTGTTGAGCGTATGGCAGCGTAGAAACAGTGTGCTCCTCATGTCCGCTCGCATCTCCAACTATATTCTCTCCTCTCTGCAAGCGGTTTATGTGTCATGCAAGAAAACCCATGTGTTTCGCCACTGATGTCTTAATTATTGGTTTCCAGTGTATCTGCATTCTTTCACCGGATTGATATCAATGTGCAACAAGCGGGTTGATGCAATTTCATAAGAATCTCCAGTTGGTCAAGAGCCAAGATCACCTTTGTTAAGGACCCTCAGCATGCCGATTCTGGCTCGGGGCCTGGAACTGTTCTCAGCCTCTAATAATCCGGATCCGCGGTTGTGAAAGAGTCGGTCAAGTGTGATTTTGGACATGTTCAAAAAGAAATCTGGTAGCAGAAAGAAGCCACCCGTCAGACGTATTTCGATTCGTTTGGCCATTCTCTTGATCTTCAATTCTTAAGGTATGGGCAAAGGTTCGACAAAACAATCTTATGCGGTCCAATTTCCGGAAAACAGTCAACGCTAAGTTTGTAACAAGAATGAGAATGACGCTACTATATCTACCTAGGTATTCTTCTCCTTTCGACTCTAAAAGCCTACTCACCTTTGAAGTGCCGGCAGGCAAGCATCCGCACGGATGCCGATGCAGGCATAAGTCCGAACATGATATCGCCGTGGGGTTAAGATATCCTACTTAGCAAAAGGCGGGGGTGACGGTGGGTTCTTACTGATCCATTAAGCTAGATTAGTCATACATTGAACCAATCTGTTGTGAACTATGTAGACTTTGACGAGGTTCAGGCAGAAACATATTGCCACTTGCTGTACTGCAATTCCAGGAGTAGCAACTCGAAAGCTAAACCACGGGCTGTTTATATCCAGAGGCAAGTGAGAAATTGTTTGATTTGATGTCCGCAATGCAGTCGGTTTCCGAATTATCCAGTTGGAGAGTAATAGAACAGCGAAATAATTTGCTGTTAGGAAATGCATGTTTACCTTTGAACGAGCACGCCAATCAACCCCACACAACAGGAGCTTGAGTAAGCCGATCGACCACAGGGTTGAGTTCTTAGCGAAGGCGCTACAGTATCAATGGTAGAAAAATGAACATGTCCCAGAGCTACTTCTCTGTCATCTTTTTATTCTACCGCTTATTATCGTATTCATATTTCTCATATTAGCCTTCTAGCTGTGCAATCGTTGATAACCTCAAGACTGCAAAACGCAATCTTCATATACTACCTGGGCTCTTTCCAAGATGTCGTCTTCTAGTGGGGCATCTGATGGCCACATCTTTGCCCGAGATCAAAAAGCATCCATTAGGTAAGAACCCCGAGTTCTCATGCCTCGATGATAAAGCTCTACATATGTTGATACGACTGATAAAATTCTCTTGGGACAGGCTAAACTATCATCATTGGATCGTAAAAGAGACTTTGGGCTACCTGATTCATCCATCAATCCCTACCGATCGAGCTGACCTGCGGATTTTAGATGTTGCCACTGGCACTGGGTACGTAAACCCTCCACTATGTCTCTAGCAAATCTCAATTCTTGTCTGGCATAAAGTCAGGTTGTGGCCCATTGAAGTATCCAGAAGTCTTCCAGGAGCACAGGTCCACGGCTCTGATATCTCGGCAAGGCAATATCCACATGAATGCAAACTACCATCCAACGTTCATCTCTATGAACACGATCTTTTCTAACTTGTTGCTTTGGATTTGTATGAGAAATATGACGTTGTTCATATGCATTTCATCCGAACACTGATCGATAATCCGGAGGAGGTTCCGGTAATACTTGCAAACCTACTCGCTTTGATCAGTACGAAATTCCAGCTCTAATCATGGGGTTGAATCATTCTGACTTATTCTTCAAGAGCCAGGAGGGTATCTGCAATGTGTAGAGCCCGACCCGGATCAAAATCGCGTTATTACACCAAGCGGGGTAGAGAGCACCATCACTCAAAAACTCATGGATATGGTCAAGAAAACATATCAAATGGATCAGAGGCAAGTAATCTATTTGACTTCCACATTCCAGCATTAAATTTTTGGCTGATCATGACTAATTGGGTCTCCAATCTTGGTAGTTATTTCGCCAATCAAGGCTTGACAGACATCGAAGTCGAGAGGAAAGCTATTCTATAGGAATTGCTGATTCTCTCGCACCACCAGATGTGCATGGGTTTCGAGGAGTTTATCACAGCTCAAATTTCGAACGGTGCCACTCCAGAGGCAGCAAAGAAATTGCAGGAGACGCTTGATGGACTGAATGGTGAGTTTGCAGCTGGAGTTTCTGTTCAAGCAGAATATGTCGTTACGGCGGGCAAGAAGCCATTGTGAGGGTCTTCTTGCTACAATCTTGAGTTTGTATCCAGACCATTGAATTTCCAGATCGTCACTAAATAAAATAGCTGAAATAAATGCCCTGACTTTAAAAGCAGGGGTGGGGTAATGCCACACTTAGAGTAGAAGGTAATATCTCACAAGAAGTGAGAAAATGAACATTTCAACGCCTGATTCTTTCCCCTCCTCCAAATGGAAATTATCAATCAGGAAAAGACATTCTACGAGATTATATCCTAGCTTATGCGGCAGAGTCCACGCCCCATTTACACAGCCTCGCCTCAATGCAAAGCCCAACTTGGGCGTCCTAGCATGATGACTATGATTTGGCACACTTGTTCAATACAATTTCGCACGCCTCGTTCAGATCCAGCCAAGCCCGGAGGGCTCGGTGAAGAAAATCGAGAGACACAATGTATGGCTCGAAAAATGGCCGCACGAACAGGGGAAGTCATGCAAGGCTGTGGAATAGCAACCAGTAATAGCTCACTGCGGCAGCCATCGCAGCTGGATTCGTGTCGCTCAGAAAAATGGACGCAGGGTGAATGGGCCTCAACGTTGATACATACAAGAAGCTATCTGCCCGGAAACAGAATGTTATCCTCAGTCCCCCGTACCGATCGCCCCACCTATTCAATCACTGTCTAGCTTTGAGGGTGCAGTTGAGATATCGTGACTTCACACCTGATATTTTGATATTTACTGTGTCGGAAGAGTCTTCAATTGTAACATCCCACTAACCGCCCCCATTTGGGATGTGCTGACCCGAAGGAATCAGGACAAGCGAGCGCCCCTTGACTACACAGACTTTCAACGAACATGAACTACAATGCGGATGAAGTGGGGGCTGAAATGTGGTACTCTTTCGAAGTACCTGGCGCCCTGCCGTACATGCCGTCTGAGAGTGTCAACTTTGATGAAATGAATATCTGGAATACTCCCAATGCGGGGATTGTGTACGGCAGTAATGAGAATCCGGAGGGCCTGGCTCAATTCGAAGACACATTCCAAGGACTGGGTCAAGAGACCCTTCAAGACAGCAGTTGGATCCAGCAAGGAGGCCATGAAATCTTTAGCGAGAGGCTTGGCCCCAATTGTGAGTCTGTACAATTGACCGAATCGGCGACTGTTTCGGCGGACTTTCCCTCTATCGCCTCATCGTCTTTGTCTCCAACGCTCTCGTCACCAGTTCCTGTTTCGGAATCAATACTGCAACCACTGCTTGAAAGAATTGAAGCCCTCGAAGCTGCGCAGTCAGTAGCCACGCTATCGGATGCGCAAACATCTCGCAGCTGCAGCCAAAGCTCTAGCTGTCAGGATAGGCCTCATCGCGCCATCAGTCGCATTGCCCATTTTAAGCCCAGCAAGTTTGTATCACTTTCTCGTCCGCGAGCTACACATTCTGACTTCCGCACAGATCGGCCAGAGCAAGAGCACCGCCAAAGGTTCATAAATGCGAGTATTTGCCTTGCGATGTTGTAGCCTCAAGCTTAAAAGATCTTAAACGGCACGAACTACAAGTTCATAAAAAGCCTGAACTTGGGAAGTTGCGTTTGGGGTGGTACGCATGTCAGTGTTTCTACTTGACGTCGCGAAAAGACGACCTGAAGAGGCATTTCCGAACCTGCAAAAAAGAGCTATTGCGTGACACTTATGTGTGTAGATGTCTCACCTTATTCGCTGATCGTCATGAATTTGAGGAGCACATTTCAACATGCGGTGGGAAACTGAGAGGGAGACCAAGGCAACTTATGGCCTAGCCTACGATAATTTCCAGAGATGGAACCCCTTTTTTTTCTTTCTTTTTGATGACCAGTGTTCAAGTTCGTGTTTTTCACAGCTTTCTCGTGGTCTTTACCTAAATTTCTGGGACTACTTCTTGAAATCTCGCCGCGAATTCTGAAAATGAGGAGGGACGCGCGTGATGTTTTCGCGTTGAATTAGATAGGCAAGAAACCGTCGTTATAGTACATCATGCCAATACACATTCGACAGCAAAATCAGACAGAAACATTGGACAGTAAATGAAAGTTGCGACTGCTACAACTGAAAATTTTGATGAAATAAATCTACTCAATGAGAATTATAGCATGAATGGACGTCGGATCCACGCTTTGCAACTAGACACTAGACGCAACGCCGGCAAAAGTTAGAACTGAGCCTCTGATACAAGAGGAGGTATATGATGAAAAAGAAGTTGGAGCAACTGAAATAAAAATGAGCTATGATATCATGATTGTTGAAGAGACATACTATGGAGACATACTATGGGCTATCAAAGTCTTCTGGCTGAACCAGCACTGCTAAGAGCGGCAAGGATTGTTTGGAAAGGTTAAGATCCATGACATTCCTCCTAACTTGAGTGAGGTATGTTGCTTGCCATGTATGATGTTTTGTTGAAGTGCTATGATGTTTGGGCGGGAGTCAAGATGTCGAAAAGTGTGGGAGGTTGGATCTTCAAATAGTTTCTGAGATCAAAGGTCTTCTGCCTCTCAAAAGGGCAGAGTAAGATCGGGCTCGAAATCATGTGGGCCAAATCAGCTCAAAGCTAGTATGCTGGATCTTTCTGCCCTATCCTGCAACTATCAAGGATAAAGAGGGCGCTTGCAGGAGGGCGTGTGCAGCCTTGAAAGGCGTCAAGGGCAGTGCTCCAGGACCAGGAAGGTAGATTGAAAAGGGCGGATCATTTTCTGCCCTTTGGCTTGGACACGGAATAGATTGGCGTTACTCTCCCCAATATCAGCAATCCAGAAGGCTTGCTTTCCATTTGTGCTCGTTGACTGGCCTCACAAAATAAAGGGGCCTCGCGAGGAAATGGCCGCACTCGCGACGTTGACCCAAATAAATGGCCTCAGAACAAAAAGGGCCGCAGATCATGCATATGGGAACCACGGAATAAATGGCCGCACTTGCGCCCGAAGGAACATGTGAGGTGCTAAGGAAAAGAAATGGCCTCAAAAATGCTTCGCGGAGAAAATTGGCCGCAAGTGGTCCGTGCGCACTTTCCGAAAGGAGGCGGGGCAGGGCAGGAACGACTCTGGTCTCATTAGGCGGCAGGCTTTCAGAACGCGCCTCCTTCTGGTGGAAGGTACGAAGGTACGAAGGTACAAATGAAAGCTGTCTGGGTTTGACGGATCTCCGGTGATATGAATATCCGAGCTTCAAAGTGTAAGGAGTAGGCGTATCTAAAGCCTTACTAGAAGCCTCATATTGGACTGATTCTCACCTCCTCCAATGCATTCCTGCATAAGCCGCCAGGCATTCGTTGCGCTCAAGCTTACAAGCCTACCTATACCTGTTGTGACCTTTTTGCCCAATCCTTCACTATTACTCTCGGTGTCTTCGAATCCCCAAATAGCGCACTCAATAGCACCATCTAACAAACCCACAGCTCCCACCAGTTCAGTATCAAAATCACTCAAAGCCTTCCTTTCTCTCCTATCACGGCACTTAGACCCCATCTACTCCAATAATCACAGTTCCTCCCCATGATTATCGAACCCGCTGATCCAGCGATATTAACACCTGCAGCTTGCGGCAACTTCGCTGTTGTAACAAGAGTTGAACTTTCCATACGTGCACAGCCACGAATATCAAGCATATCACGTTCCTGGTGATAGCGTTGGCGTTGGCGTTATACTAACGCGGATAGCGTCATCTAACAGCGACAGCGCCGTTCTCTCAATCGAACCTTCCCCACAAGCAAGGGTAAATTGAACAAGCCGCAGACCCCATCACTTTCGGTAAGACAGGTTGACGTCTTAGATATACAATGGGATGAAGACTATGTCAGAAGCCAGCAGCATCCACGACCGTAGTCCAATATGGAACGTGATAGAAAGTTGTGCTGAGTACGGTAGAAATCCATTATTCAAGGACTGGTACAATTCCTGATTTTCCACTTGGGAGAAAAGATCGGTATGATTAAAAAAACTACCGCCAACGGAAAATTTCGAGCTTCTAGATTCTCAAAGTAACTTTATGATTATAGCACCGCCAGGCAAGCAGGGGGAAACCCAGTTAACGAGGAAAATGAAACTGTGATACAAACGCTGGGAAGCATCAGACGGGCGCACTGCCGTGAAACTTAATGAACTGTCATAAAGACCACCCTTAACTCACATACATGATGTCTTTTGACATAGAACTTTGTGCCAGAACCCACTTATAGCTTCTCAAATTTTCTCAACCTTCAAAGGAGGCTCTGCTTCACTCTTCATTGCCGCAGCAAGACCTCTCTCAGCTCTGCGAGCTTCGACCCAGATACCCAGCTCTCTCCAAATCCGCTCTTTCTCGGCCTGCTTCAAGGAAGCTGCGAGACCGCTTGTGCTAGCTGGAAATCAAACATCAGTATACCATTTCCAATAACTCACGAACCACTCACTAGCAACAAAAACCCTCGCCCCCTCCCACCCCTCAATCCTACTCCCATCCTCCTCATCAACGCCCTCCTCCTCGACCCCAAGCCGTTGCCCCTCCTGCCACCCATACACAAACTCCTTCCCCAGCCTCCTCTTCTTCTGCACCCTATAAATACTCTCCCAAATACTCTTCCCCACCACACAAACCGCTTCGGGCCTCCACCTCGCCACCTTCCCCAGTAAAACACCCACACATCCATCCATCTCCCCCCTACTCAACTCGGCCCCATTCCGCGTCGGCCTCGCCACTATATTCGTATTCCCACAACTCCAATCCCTCGGAAGCGTCACATCTTCTTCCGGCGCCAATCGACGCGACGTTATACCGGATGAGTGTAAAAGCGACCAGAATCGGTTTGTGTGGTGGCTATAGGCGTGGCCTTGACGGGAGGTTGTTAGACCGGGGTTCAGGCCGATGAAGAGCAGGATTAGGTTTGGGGCGAGGATGTCTTGGAGTTCGTTTAGGTGGGCGTATGTTGAGGGAGGTGCGTAAGAACTTGGTTTTCTGGGGGACTTTTTGCGTTTTGGGGTTGGGCTGGGGAAGAGGAGGTTTTGGGATGAGGATGAGCGTTTGAGGGGTGATTTGGTGTCTTTGGAGGAGGATGCGGCGTTTTGGACGCGGCGTTTGCTGGGGTTTGAGGGGGAGTCTTCGTCTTTTATAAGGGTTCGAGGGGAGAAGGCGTAGGAGGAGAGGTCGAGGCGGCCTTGAAAGCTTGCTTGGGATTTGGAGGGGGTTATGTTGTTTGGGGAGTCTTCTTCGAGTGTCTCTTCTTCGAGTTTGACTTCTGCCTCAACGTCGTCGTACGCCATGGTGGTGGGATTGGTAGATCGATCTATAGTTTCGAGTTGATGGAGAGAAAAGGAGTGGATAAAGTGAATCTTCAGCCTTGAAGATCGTAGTCGTCGTGTTCTGAATATCCAGCTCAACGTTACATCTGGTAAAATAGTGAAAAATGGTGCATCGTCAGCCTCGCGAAGCCTTGTCGTTGATGTGATCTGCGGGGCAATCTACATCAGGCAAAGTGAAATTTCCTGCGGCGACATGTGCCCGATTCTGGCGGCACAATAGGACGAATACTACCGGAATTTCATGTTGAGCTTTTCTGCAGTGAAACTGCGTTACTGCGGCAGTTGCTGCTTGCTTTTCTCGGGCTGCTAAACCAATGAAAGTTGCTTTTTCAGGCGTGTCTCGGGAAAATAGGAGGTGGCTTCGTCACCTATGGCAGACGCTGGCTCGTGTTGACATGCGAAGTACCTTTTGGCGGGGCTGAGCTACCTATAAAGACAACACAACAACTCCTCAAACCTAATTTATCCGCCCTCGAAAATCCTCAATTGAAACTCTACACCATCCTCCAAACCTCACACAATCATCAATCATGGACACCGTCAAGAAAGTCCTGCACATCGGCAGCGACAAGGCCCAGGGTGCCCCACCAAAAGAGCCCACCGCCTCAGAGCTCCAAGAGCTGAAAGACAAATACACATCCGCAAAACAAGAGCAAGTCTTCGCCTTCTACGACACTCTTTCTGTCTCTGAAAAAGCAGCCCTCTTCGAACAGCTTTCATCCTTTGACCCCGCACACATCAACACCATCACCGACAAAGCCCTCAACCCTCCAAAGACCCAAGATGCAAACGAAGCACCCCTTGAGCCACTCCCTGAGTCTGCCACAGCCTCGATCCTCGATTCGAAGCCAGAGGATATTGAGAAGTGGTATGAGGGCGGATTGGATTTGATTGCGGAGAATAAGGTGGGCGTTGTGCTCATGGCTGGTGGACAGGGAACAAGACTTGGTAGCTCGGCACCCAAGGGCTGCTTTAATATCGGTCTGCCGTCTGAGAAGTCATTGTTCCAGATTCAAGCTGAGAGAATTCTAAAGCTACAGCGGCTAGCTGTGAAGAAGGCTGGGAAGGGAGAGGCGGTTGTGCCGTGGTATGTTATGACCAGCGGGCCGACGCGGGGTCCTACCGAGAAGTACTTTGAGGAAAACAAATATTTTGGGTTGGAGAAGGAGAATGTTATTATTTTTGAGCAGGGTGTGTTGCCTTGTATCTCGAATGAGGGTAAGATTTTACTTGAGAGCAAGGGCAAGGTTGCTGTTGCCCCAGATGGAAATGGTGGTATCTATCAGGCACTCTTCACTTCGACTGTCATGCAGGACATGAGAAAGCGAGGCATTCAGCACGTACACGCTTACTGTGTGGATAACTGCTTGGTCAAGGTCGCTGATCCAGTCTTCATTGGCTTCGCTGCATCCAAGGACGTCGATATTGCTACCAAGGTCGTCCGAAAGCGAAATGCTACCGAAGCTGTTGGTCTTATTCTTATCAAGAACGGTCGACCAGATGTTGTCGAGTACTCTGAGATCGACAAGGAGACAGCAGAGGCCAAGGACCCAAAACACCCAGATGTTCTGAAGTTCCGCGCTGCCAACATCGTTAATCACTACTACTCATATCGATTCCTAGAATCCATCCCAGACTGGGCACACAAGCTGCCCCACCACGTTGCTCGCAAGAAGATTCCGTATGTTGATACCGACAAGGGAACTACGATCAAGCCTGAGAAACCCAATGGCATCAAGCTCGAGCAATTCGTCTTTGATGTCTTTTCTATGCTGGAGCTCAACAAGTTCGGCTGCTTGGAAGTCAAGCGTGAGGATGAGTTCTCGCCTTTGAAGAATGCCAAGGGAACCGGTGAAGATGACCAAGATACGAGTAAGAGAGATATTATGGACCAGGGCAAGCGATGGGCACAGGCTGCTGGAGCTACGGTTGTCAGTGAGGGTAGCGAGGATGGTATTGAGGTGTCGCCATTGATTAGCTACGTAAGTTCTCCTTTCTCCGCATTATTTGGTGTTACTGATCATATGACAGGGTGGAGAAGGACTAGAGAAGCTGAAGGGCAAGACTATTACTGCTCCTGCTGTGCTAGAGAAGGAGCTTTCTTAGAATGGTCACTCGACATGGTTATGATGATGCGTATTATGATTAGATGATATCAATGGTAAAAGCAGTGTTTTGAGACTCCATTTCTTTTCTCTCAATTGGTCTCAGCCGATGCCCCGCATGCACTTGATCAAATTGGGTCTAGAATTCTGGCTCGATGTTTTCTGGAAGGCTTCCAGTCGTTCTTTGGGCCATCTTTCTGCCAAGTGAATTTCAATGATTCATGAACTTCGCCGGTCTGCCCGAGGAAATCCACCTCGGATCACGCAGGCAGCATTTAAAAGCTTCTGGAAAGCCTTTTGGTCTTTCTAGGGCACCTCTCAGCCGCAACTCAGCCTAATTGACCTGAACGTCCACCTCGGATGAAATCGTTCGGATTTCTCGGTCAAATTCTCGACGTCTTCTGGAATGCCTTTCCATCATTCTAGTGTCCGTCTCCGTCTCAACCCCTAGCCGGACTCAAGTCGTTCAACGCCGCCTGCGCCATGCTAATGGTTTCGTGATGATCATCCCCCCGGGTGCCGTGCCGTTCTTATACGCTCCTTGTCTGAAGTAACCTCGGGCTTGGTCCTATCACAACTTCCCGCATCACCTGACCTATTATAACATCATCAACCTTTTTCCGTAAAAACAAAGATTTACAGAGGCAGTGAATTGGTGCCGCAACTGGAAGCCGTTCTTGATCATATACTACTCCATATATTCCATGGCGCCACACGCCGTTGCAAGATGACAGGCTGCATTTGCCTCTTCGACCTCTGTTCGAGCAGATCGTATGACGTTGCCAAGGCTGAAGGGAGCGGTCTGCAAGGCGGCGAGACACACAGCCCCGTTCCACTTTAGTTCAGGCATATGATTGGTTCAAAGTAACGAATTGGGATTCACGAGCTGCGCCGCCCGCTGGCAAAATCAATGACCCAATCTGCATTTGCGACGTGGGCTGCCCGCAAGGCAATCGCGAGGCTTCCACCTCATATTTAACGTGCAGTCGCCCCCTGCTGCCACACCTAGTATTTGAAACATCTACAAACCCATAACATCATCATAATTGCTTCTTTGTTCAGAACAATTAATTCTCCGACGACATTGAAGTACAACAAACAACTACTTCATTCCTTCTTCAGTCTTTGAGAAGTGGGAATCTTTAATACGTTATATTATTCACAATGCATATGCCAATTTTACATACGTTAACGGCCGTGCTGGCATTCGCCAGCGCGCCGGCAATCGCGGCTCCGTCGTCACATATCGACAGCGAGCTGGTAGAGCGCGATACAACGGCGCTGGATACACGCGATAGTGGTTTGATTGCAGATATCACTGATCTGTGGAAGAGGAAAGGCGGCGGTGGTGGAGGTGGTAAGGGAGGAGGTGGCGGAGGGGGAAGTTCAAGCAGTGGGGGCAAGGGAGGCGGAAGTTCGAGTTCGGGTGGTTCTTCTGGGTATGTATCCTCTTCTCCGGTCAGGAGTGGAAGTGGAAGCAGTGGAAGAAACGGGGGAGTTGGAAGTAGTACTTCTCCGGCGGGCTCATCGTCGCAGAATCAAGTTGGAAGTTCTTCAACTTCTTCAGACAGCATAAGGCAGCGGAAGAAGCGGAAAGGCGGTGGCTTTGGGGGTTTCGTGGATTCAGTGGATTCAGTGGTGGTGGCAGAAGTTCGAGTTCGAGCTCTTCTAACAGTGGATCTAGAAGTTCGTCATCATCAGGAGGTCGTGGTTCATCGGGATCCAGCGCTGGAGGCTCGACAAGGACAGGTTCCGGCCCATCTCCTAGATTTGGAGGCTCTTATGCAGGAGGCGCGAAAACACCATACACATCTGGCGGGCGCTCGCCTTCGGGAGTCTCTCCAGTGCTGCTAGGTGCTGGTGTAGGTGTTGGTGTTGGCGCTGGTATTGGATTGGCGGCTTACCCAGGATACTGGCCATACGGCGCATACGCATACCCATACTCTCACCCATACATCTACCACAACCGCACTGGACGTCGCAACCGGACTGCGACGTCCACATCGAGCAGCGCGACAGCCACACCCACTGCTACGAATGCGGCGCGTGCGGTGTTGAACTACCGCCGGGATGATGGAGTCGATGTCACGATGAACGTTACCTGTCTGTGTGCGCAATACTCAGTCTGTGGATGTGATGACAATAACAACAGCACATTCCTCGATTCTGTTATCGGGGACGGCACAAATTTGAACACCAGCATCGTCAACTTTGCCAATATCAATGGCACTCAAACTGTTGTTCTCAACGGCACACTTCCCAACGGCACCACTGCTCCAGGAGGAACCGAGGATGCTAATCCCAGCAGCAGCAGCTCTTCTAGCAGCTCTGCGGCCAATATGCTTAGAACTATTGGTGGATACTGGGTTATGGTTGTGATTGTTGGATGCACTGCTTTCTTGATCTAAGACCTTTACTTGGAGCTTGAAGAAAGACGAAAGAAATGCCAATGATGGACGCGACAGAGAAAAACGACACTGATACCCGAATTACTTCATTTCACTGTATTTTTTCTTCTTGGATTTGGGATATTAGTGAGGGGCGATTTGTACATACTGTCTTCTTTGGCGTTTTGAGACGGTTGGCGGCAACTCAAACACCCAGGGTGGCTTGATTGATGACTTTATGCTATGCGTTGTATCAGTAGGAATAAAAATAGCCAAACTGAAAAGGAATTCTGCATTCTTCGGCTTGTTTCGTGATATTCCCCAGTGGGACTTGAATCTGTACCGACTCTCCTCCTGTAAATTTGGTATTACTCGTTTCAATCCTCGTCCTCTTCGATAACACCCCCACCAACCCGATTTCCAATATACGGCGTATTCGCTTCTCTACCGGCGCCATTACGCTGTGCTGTACGACTTCCTCTGCCCGACAAGTCATACGTGCGACTCGCACACGTACCACTCCACAGACTCAGCCCAGTCAGCAATATAAACCCATACTCCCCCCCTTCTACATTCCCTTCAGCCTATACGGAGCCCTCCATATTTCACCGAACTGATCGCACAGCCTGGTGTGAGACTCGTTCACTCCAGCTGGGGTCGCCGATTTGAACTGCGGTGGTGGAGGGCGCGTGCGAATTCGTGCACGATATGCTCTTGTTGGTAGCACTTGCACTTTAAGGCATCAGAACGGCAGACGCTGGCTAGGAATGTTTGGAGATGTGAGAGGTGCTGGGGTTGATGTGGGAAGTGGAATATGTGATTTGAGAGGGAGGAGAGGGAGGGTATGGGCGGGATTATAAAATGCTGGTACCTAAATTGAGGCAGCGCCGACTTAGACTGGAGACTAGATCTAAAGGATTGTTTTGTTGCGTGTCGCGGTTTTTATATGTGGCGCTAGGGTTTGCTCTAGCAGAGTGTATGCGGTTATAACTGTTTTAGGCGGGGGCTGGAGGGTATGTAGAATGTGATGTGCAATAGAACGTAACACTAGTTTCTTTTTTTGAAGACGGCTGGGAGTGGATTTTGGCCGGCGCCTTATTAGGACGCTTAGCTTCACCCTTGGACTTCTGTTGCGCGTCGCTGTTTCTGTATGTGCCGCTAGGCTTCGCTCTAACATAGCGTATACTTTCAATTAATTTTTGAGCGTTTGCCTAGCGATTCCTGGCTTCGCAAAGAGGGCTCGAGATCGATGCGCAACGCAAGCAAGAGCAGCGCCCTCTCACTTTCGGAAAGAAGTTTTTGTTGCAGTTCGCAGGCTCATATGTGCCAATGAACCTAGCCCTAGCATAGTACGAGTTATCTCCTAACATTCTAGGCAGATTTGAGACTTGGAGGGCAGAATACAGAAAGGCAAATTGTCCAGGAGCAAACGTCTTCTGATGATTGGGCAGCTCAATTGGCAAAGGAATATGTCCCTTCTAGCTGAAACCATAGCATAACTTGAACGAAAGGTCTGAATAGACCCGACCACGGCTCTTTTACTTCGGTCACGCATTTCGCTCCGTGGCAGAACAAAAACAAACTCTCAAGGTCCATGATCCCGGGGACTTCTTTTTCATGATAGAATATTGGGAATGTCGGCGAGTTTGACTGGCTTCTCGGTTATTATTCACTCATAATTTAGAGTTGAATACAATGGCATGGTGAAGAACATGTTTGGGGGTCAGGCCTATGGTTCTCTCATATCTCCATGAAACCGCGGAGGCTTGAGCAAATATCGCGGAGCCGCCTCTACGGATCACAAATAGGTGACCGACACAGTATTGACACACGGATTTCGCGATTTTTCAAGTCTCTACAGGCCGGCAGAGTATCATGAAAATCGAGAGAAAGATACGGAATAGTATCTTACAAACCAAATAATATTCCTATAGACTTCCAATAATTTTGAACTAGAAAATTGTTGTTGGTTTGCCCAAGTTTTGTGAGTGGTTGCCGTGGCCAATTTCATCCACTTTGTTCGGATATGATGCGCCGCTTTAGAAGTGTGAATAGCTGCATGTTGGGATCTTCAGGACTAGCGCGCTGGAAAGCCTTCTTTTGCCCTTGACCTTGCCCAATAACGTATTTTGGTTGCCAATCACAGAATTTGACTACCAGATTTATTCGACTTGAATTCAAAAATCCAAACCCGGAGCCAATCGTATGTATTGAATCAACGACGGACAATCCCGGAATATCGTTCGTTCGCCTTCACTATACGTTCACTGCCTTGGAGCTAAGAAAATCAAAGGATTTCCCCCAACCTCCCACGGACACTGTCATTCAACTTCAACACCAAGAGCATTGGATCCGTCTCCGAGGCCGCACGAATACGCAAGACAGCCACGCAAGGTAAGCTCTCCTCTATCTCATTATTACGCCCGTGGCATATCATGTTCTTTCCCAGGTACCTGGCTGACTTGTCGCAGGCGGGCCCAGTCGACTAAGGTTGAAAACCATAATCACAACACTACGCACGCGACGTATGTTCTACAGCAGATTTCACAAAGCCTAAACAAGCTAGCAAAACCTAGTCAAGCGTCTTGCAGCCGAGAAAGCAACTCCAGCTTACTGGCGTAATGGATCCGGAGGTAGGTGTTGGAAATGGTGCGAATTGCAAAAATGTGAATTGTTGGCTAACTGCTGCTCCTTAGACGCAGATTGACTTGCCAACAACAACAGCAGGGAAGCTCGCGACCCACAAGGAAATACACGCCGGAAACAAAATGGACAAAGCCGCGAAACTAGTAAAGGTTGAGGTTCTGAACACCGCCGTTATTAGGACTCTCAAGAATTGTCCGTATATTTTCGTGGACAGCAGTTCATCAAAATTTTCTAAATTTATGAAGGCTAAATTCAGCCCTGTTTCTGTCCATGTGAGCAGCGAGGGAAGTTTCTTCATGTTCCAAGATGACCAAAAGGGTCGAAAGAAAGCTTTCTATTGCTACGATTCTCTTGACAAGCAAAACAAGAGCAAAAAGCTGCATTGTGGAAAAGACCTGCGCATCAAACTGGTTAACTGCGAAAAAAATCGACCAACGAAACGCTCTGGAGTTGGTTTGAAGGCGCAGCAGGCAACTGAAGTAGAGACACAGAGTACCGTCGAAAACACACCTCAGACCTCAGCTACAACTCCAGCGAATGCAATGGTAGAAGAAGAGAACCAGAGCAGCATCAATCGCACAGCTCATATCTCGGAAGCAAGTTCGCAACGTCAATTGAACGCAAGCGCATCCGAAGAGTCACAGAACAGAACTGAAGGCTCACTCCAAGGCCCAGACACGTCAGGACTAGGCTTGCTGGCTGCAACGCGCCCCATGGAATCAAAGGTATGTTGCACTTGCTCCTTGGCCATTTGATTTTGAACTAACAGTGGACTAGGATGATGATTCAGGAAACGAGCTCCACGATGAGGCCTTGCTCGAGATTTCAAATTCCGAGGAAATGAACATAGACTCTCCCAAGCCTGAAATCATTGACGATGGAAAGACGGCAGACACCGAGATGCAGATTGACGAAATCGACACTCCGGAATCCGAGCAAAGCGACGACTGGGCCACAACAATCAGTGAGACTGGAAGCGAAGAGGTCAGTCCTCATGACTCTGAGGCTGGAGATCCAACAGATGCCGAGGCTGAAAACCAAGACGTGGATGATCAGCAAGACGAGATTGACAACGATCGATATGGCAATGATGAAGATAAAGAGGACGAAGAATCCGATGAGCTCAACAGTGATGGATATGACAATAACAAGGACGAAGGGGATGAAGAATCCGATGATCATCAATCTGAGGCCAACGATGATTCAGAAGACGAGTCCGGAAATGGAGACACCGATACCGAAGAATCTGAGAGCGAAGACGGCAGTGAGGCCGCAACAGATAGCGAGCCGAGTGCTAAAGACATCTCTAGCAAGAAGAATGAGAGTCCTTCTGTAGCCACCGTTGCCGACCACTCCGCCAAAGTTGCCGCGCTTGAACCGGTCACGAAATGGAGAGAGGTGATAAAACACGAGAAGGTGCCAGGGCAACCACCTGTGCGTAGGCGTTCTTGGGTCGAGGTCCCCGTCGAAGTAAGATATCCAATTCCCAGACATGGCAGATCAGCACTAACGGGACTTAGAACTCAACGCCAAATTCGTACAAACACCTACTCAAGATCCTAGCCCAGAGTAAGACCCCGGACAAGAACCCCGAGCTTGTCGAAGCCAAACAAATCGAAGCTCACTTGGAATTTCCAAATGCATCATATATCTGCATCCCCGGTAGCGAAATGTTCCCGATTCGAGGAGATTTCTTTCCAGTCATCAAGGCGTTCTGCGCTGACAACAACCTCCCCATCCCTTTCAGGATCCGAGCGGATAAGGATAATTACTTCCTCATTTACCAAGTGATGGGTTTCATGGATGTCGACAGATGGAACAGGCAAGTTTTCGAGAAGGTAATCGCAGATGGCTTGCGTATCAATTTCAAAGACCCTGCTGTTTATCAGCTGTGTATCAGCTTTACCCCTAGGCCAATGACACCCAAGGAGGTAGCATTCTGGAACAACTTGGACGAAGAAGCTGCGCGGGATGCGGAGAATAACAGCCAGACTATGCCTCTGATTCTGAATACCATTGCTCGATTGGGGCGGGTTCTCAATTATCATTATCTGGAACCAAAGGCTCGCGGCCGAGGATATGGGGCCACATTTACCATCTTGGATCGAAACTCAACGCGAATCACTTTGAGTGCTATCCAAACCATCTTTGAGAAGGTGTTGACAGTTGCGCCCTCAATTTCCCGCAAGCGTCGTCGGGCGGACTTCGAAGACGTCGAGCCCCTAGCAAAGAAGTTCAGGCTTTCGCCTTTATCTGCACTCAAAGAGAGGAGCTCTAAGGAGGGCAAGTTTCCGGCTTTGAATGGAGTCTTCTACGAGGGTACCTTCCATGGTATTTCTTATCAGATCTTGGACGTTGACCAGCCCATTCTCCCAAATCTGAACATATATGTCGTTATGAATCGAACACACGACGGATTTCCGCCTGATTACGACCCCTCACGGGCCACCCGCGAGATTTCCAACTCCAGGTGGAGGAAGCTACAAAATTTGCGCGGAGATGTCGAAGAAATCTGCCTGCAAGTAGACAAATACATTGGTGACAATCGACGGGATGTAATTGGCGTGAAGGCTAACGACGATCGCATCTATGTCTCTGTGAGAGGGATCAATCCGTCTTTGGGACAGCTTATGTTGGCGGGATGGGATAACCCAGTTGCCAGTTGGGGCAAGCAGTATAATGATAGGCTCTTTGAGTGGTGGCTGTTTAACGGACCCTACCCGGCACTGCCAGTGGCCAAATTTCCGGAGTCCATCTGTATGGCGAACCTACATTATCAATCCGTTATGACGCGCCGTGATTTTGGGGGCGGCGTGCCGGATTGTGTGTCGAGGAAGCATGGCTTGATCTGCGGCTGTTGATTTCCCAACCTTCTTACAACGTGGGCCATGGATAGAGTGATGATGAACTTGGCGTGGTGGATTTCCTTTGTATCATATTGATGCGTCATAGCAATGTACTCGAGGGACTCTGTATGAAAGAGCAACAGCAGTAGTGTTGGCGGTCTACCTTGGGCTAAAGTGAGGATGAGATAGTCAACCTATGCTTTGAGTTGGGTGTTTCACTTCTCGTAGTGCACTCACTCTAGGACCCCCAGTAGTAATAGATCTGTAAATTTTCAGCCATGATTTCCTGCAGCCCGATGATCCGAGGCTCACGTCTCTTCTCAAAGCGTCTCTATGCACATGTGACAACCTCATCGACGTGCTGCGACTTGAACGTAGATTTTTTTGAGGTTGGGATTGCAGGTATTGCCATGCTTACCGAACATGTGTAATATCGTGATGCCCAAAGTAGTACTTTCGCAGATGGAGTAGACAAATTGACGAAGATGGATGAGGATTGATGAAGATTGGATGCAGTGAGGTTGCAAGCCGATTTTGTGGGGTCAAGCGAGAACGCTCGTCTTGAACATTTTGAAACGTCATCACAACACCAGACCAGACATAAACCGACAACGCCATGGCTTTTGCTATTGAGGTGCCCGGTGAAGCTGCCCCTCTGACTCCGCAACAGGTATACCTGGCTCTGCAATCTGCCGGCTCCTCTCAACAGCTCCATATACAAACGGGCACCCAGCAGTTGCAGTCGTGGGAGACACAGCGGGGTTACTATACTTTACTGCAGGTATGTCCATCACATTCCCCATGTCTACAGCGGCAGTAACTGACGGCCGTTTCATAGGCAGTATACCTTGATAAATCACTGCCGTCCGAAGTACGCTATCTTGCCATCATCCAGCTGAAAAATGGCATCGACAAGTACTGGCGCAAGACGGCCATCAATGCAATCACCAAGGAAGAGAAGGCTGACATTCGGTCGCGTTTAATAGAGGGAGGGATCGAGGAGGCTAATACACAACTTGCGCTGCAGAATGCTCTTGTGGTATCTAAAGTAGTCCGCATTGACTATCCGTTGGACTGGCCAGAGGTCTTGACGAACCTCATCAAGATTTTGCGGTCAGCGAATCAATCAAACCAGCTACATCTACGGAGAGGAATGCTTATGATGCTACAAGTGGTGAAGGAATTATCAACTGCGAGGTTACGAACCTCTCAAACAAGTTTACAATCGATTACACCCGAGATCGTATTTCTGTTGAACGAGATATACACCCAGAAGGTCGCAATATGGATGGGCTTTCTACAAGGCAATGGAGAGGATGAGGGAGGTGCTGTGGATGCTATGGAAAACAGTCTTTTCGCTATCAAGATCCTAAGGCGCTTGCTCATTGTTGGCTACGAATACCCCAATCATTCCAAGGATGTTCAGCAAATCTGGGAGCTATCTCAGCATCAATTCGGCCAATTTCTGGAGATGATCTCCCAAGATCCGCCTTTTGTGGTATCGCCGGCTAAAGAGTTGATAGAAAAGCATCTGGTTCAATTTTCGAAGCTACATCTTCAAATGTCAACTATACATCCTGCGGCATTCGCTCTTCTTCCAAGCTCTCTGGACTTGGTACGAGCTTATAACGGTCTAGTGACCAAATTTGGAGACTCTTATGGCTCTGCATCCCAGGACTTCAGTGCAAAAGCTCTCAATAAAGATGGCGATTCGAAAAACGAGAGACCAGTAATGGAAAAATTGTGCCTCAAAGGTTTGAATCTACTACGAGCATGCTTGAGGATGGTCTTCAGTCCTGCTCAATCTTTCAAATACAGAACACCAGACGTCAAGGCAGAGCAGCAAGAAGGCGTAGCGCTCATCAAGAAGGAACTACTTACTGAACACCTAGTCGCGCAATTAGCCAATGTCATAGTGACCAAATTCTTTGTTTTTCGACAAGCTGACCTTGAAGCTTGGGAGGAAGACCAAGATGAGTGGGAAATCAGAGAAGAAGGTGGTGGCGATACGTCAGACTTCGAAGTCCGACCGTGTTCAGAGAAACTCTTCATGGATCTCGTCATCAATTTCAAAGATCTTCTTGTTCAGCCTTTGCTATCGTTCTTCCAGTCTGTCGCTGGTGGTAGTGATAGCAGCGTCGTGACGAAAGACGCAGTATACACAGCAATGGGTCTTTCGGCTCCTGTCGTCTTCAAGAATTTCGACTTCGATTCCTTCCTCACCTCAACATTAGTCAACGACGTCCAGCAGACGGGTCCCGGTTACAAAGTACTTCGACGGAGAATCGCCATTCTTCTCGGGCAGTGGATTACAATTAGCATTTCTGAAGCAAATCGACCCTTGGTCTATCAGATTTTCCAGCATCTACTCAAATCTGAGGACGAGACTAACGATTACGTCGTTCGTGTCACGGTGGCAAGGCAGTTTAAAACAGTCGTCGATGATTTTAGCTTTGCGACCGAGGGGTTTCTACCTTATGCTTCGGATTATCTCAACCGGCTCATGTCCCTCATCCAGGAAGTTGAAAATACCGAGACGAAGATGGCGATTCTCGAGACCATCAGGATCATAGCAGTCCGCCTAGAAAACCAAATCTCTCCCTTCGCCGATCAAATTGTGTCAATATTACCTGGACTTTGGGAAGCGTCAGGCGAGGAGCATCTCCTCAAGCAAGCTATTCTGACACTGCTCTCAACACTGGTCACAGCCATGAAGGAGCAGGCCCAACGGTACCATGCCATGATTCTTCCCCTCATTCAACGAGCCGTCGAGCCCGGCTCAGAAATGCAAGTCTACCTTATGGACGAAGCACTCGACCTCTGGTCTACCATCCTCGCTCAAACTCCCGGTCCTGCTCCCTCCGAAGTAGTATCCCTAGCAGAATGCGCATTCCCCCTCCTCGAAATTGGCTCCGATACTCTTCGCACAGTCCTCAACATCGTCGAATCCTATATCTTACTCGCTCCAGAAGTGATGCTCGGCGATGGCATCCGCCTGCGCATTCTCTCCTATATGGCGAACCTTCTCGGCGTGAAAAAGCGTGATATGGCTGGCCAGGTGACTGCGATTGTCGAAAACCTCATCCGCGCCGCCGAAGGTCTGGGAGGTTCGCAAGGCATCACGCTCGTGGCCAAAGACCTGCATGAATGCGGCTATACGGAGAAGATTTTTGAGGGGCTACATGACGCATGGGAGGCTCACCAAACAGCTGGACCAAACCGCCGCTACCCTAAGCTCGACGACGTGGTGGAGACAGACTATTTTACTATCCTCGCCCGTCTTGCGCTTGCCGATCCGAATGTTTTCGTGACGATTATGAGCTCAGTGGGAACCGTGGACGAGGTCTGGAGGTGGCTGAGCACTGAGTGGTTCCGACATTTCGACAGCATGGCGAACATCGACCGACAAAAGTTATCGTGTCTCGCACTTACACGACTCCTAGAACTTCCACCGCCAATGACACCCGTTATTCTCGAACGCTTACAAGACTACTTCGCTATGTGGACATCTGTCGTCACCGAAATGTCTACCGGACGTGATGATGGCGGTGATAACCTGATCTGGCTGACCAGCGAAGGGAACGAGTATGAAGGACCCGAGGATGTGCGGAAACGTTTGCATAACGCTGGAGATGCTGTACATACCGTCCACACGTTCGATTTTGTGAAAGAGAGGCTGCAGGGTGTTGTGAGTGCTTCGGGAGGAGACGAAGCTTTTCAAGCGAATTTCTTGGTCAATATCGATAAGTATGTGTTGGATGGGTTTTCAAAGCTTGGAACGGCGGAAGCGAGTAATGGCCCAAAGGCGTTTTGGGAAGAATGAAATAGTGAAGATGGGAGGGACGAGGAGTGTAGATTGTTTTAGATACCCGGTGAAAACATTAGCTGAAGCTTTACCATATCCTTCCGAGACCGGATCTGGATTCTGCCGCAGCATTACCTAGTACTATATGCTACGCGGCTCACATTGGAGTGCCTTGGTATTTCATTGACATCAGTGACATTGACTGATCCTGAAGGGTTTTGTTGGCAGCATCAAAAACAGAATACGAGATTATTATGGAAGCATCCCCCATCGCTAGCACACAACGAGAAGCATCCATGGGATGTGGCAATAGAGGGTTGAGCTGATTCATCCAAAAGAAATTGAACATTGAAAGAATGCAACTTTTCTTCGAATGTTCTCCCAGATTAGAAAAGATGTTGTTATATTTGGATAAAACAAGACCGGTGTGCGGTTAAATTGTTCACCTCGCTTGAGAAATTTTGGCGTTGGTCAAGCAATGACGTGGTCTGGGGTTTTCAAGCTTCATTTCAATGTTAATAATCCCATTTCTATGTTCAAATCCCTAGGACACGATTCTTCCGCATCAATGTCTCAATCCTCGAGACAACGATTTGCGCTTTAACACGAAGCACCCGCCAGGTTTTCCACAATGGCAACTCCTGCTACCAGAAGAGGCCCCGCAGCCATGGTTTGTTTGTACTCTCATTGCTCTATCCAAGACTTGGACAATCAACTATCTTTCTGTCTAAACCTTCACATAACGCCTCCGTGTATTACTTGTATCAATGATTGGCTAACGTGCAGTTCCCCAGAACAACAATTCGCGTGAGCGCCCTTCTGCAGGACGCAGCAGTACCCAGCCTCTCAATGGTTCCGGTGTCACTCGAGAACGCGCACCAACACGCCTTATATCCGTAGACAATGTCCTGCAATATGCCTCACAAATTCCTTCCGGCCAGGCACGCGGTCCGCCCGGCAGACGACCAGCCCAAAATACTCCCCGACGGCTCACTGCAGGCGGGAACATTGCTGCCCGAATAGCAGCCCAGAATGTGCCAGGCCGAAGCACGAAAGTCAGCGAGAAGCTGGTGCTGATTCCAGAAACGGAGAAAGAGGACTCAGACGAGGAAGATGCCGACCGCTTGGGAGCTGATCATGGGCCATTGAGAGATGATGAGATGGATGTGCTGAAGAAGAGGGGAGGCATTCGTGGGAAGAGCTACGCGGAACGATTGCCGAAAGCGAAGCGAACGGAGAAGGTGGCCAGGGTCACGGCGTACTGTACAGCCCAGGCCTACAAGATGAAACTTACAGCGACGTTTGTAAAGGAGAGACATGGCGCTAAGACAAAGTTATACGATGACTGTCTCTATACCGTCTATCATTTGCCATTGCTACCTGGAAGCGAAGGTTTCAGAATCAGGAGCAGTCCGGTCTTGAAAAGTCCCGGTGGAAAAGCCGTCTTGGATGAAGAAATCGAGAGGAGCGAGCAGCGAAACTACCACGAAGGTTATTTCGAGGACTCAGAAACCTACGGCGTTAGAGGTGGCGAGGAAAGTCCTAGGAACGAAACCGAGGAAGAGAGAGCTCGCAGGGAGGAAGAGGGCCGGCGAAGCAGAGAGGCGACTCGAATCCAAGAACAAGGCCAACGAGGAGACAGTCCTAATCGCATCGCACCAGACGCCACCACTTTCGCCGAGATGTTTGTTTTCTCCTACGGTGTAGTCGTATTCTGGAATTTCACAGAAAACCAAGAACGTGACATTTTGGCTGATCTGACATTCTACGGCCACGAGAAAGGCACGACATTGGTTTCTCGACCCATAAAAGAGGACGACTTCGAAAAAGAAGAGCTCCATTTCGAATATAGCCCTCTTGTAGAGCGACCGCGAATTTTTAATGATATGATCACACTACGAAGTGGCGACCATATGATCAAATTATCCATGAGCCATGCCATCGCCCAGAGCACTAAATTGAGTTTCTTCGAAGAAAACATGTCCAAAACGATGCTAGACGCACAGCATGTTCCCAAACACATGGCTCTCACCGGCCAATTGGGTATGTCCCGCAAGGAAATCGTCAGGATTCTAGGGAGGCTCTTTAAAAGTCGTGTGGATGTTAACCTCTGTAAGTGATCTTTATCTACAAATCCCAATTTTATACTTCCCCAAAACCTTACTTACAAACCTCAGCATCCAACATCCTAGACGTTCCCAACTTTTTCTGGGACGCCGAACCGACCCTCCACCCGCTCTACTACGCCATCCGCGAATACCTCGAAATCGAACCACGCTCCAAAGTCCTCAACGAACGCTGCCGCGTCTTTCTCGACCTCGCCGAAATCCTCTCCGATTCCATTGCCGACACGAAAATGTCTACCATAACATGGATCATCATTGTGCTCATCGTTGTCAGTATTGCTGTCACAGTGACTGAAGTAGGATTGCGTTTTGGAATGTTGGAGAAGGGAAAGAGGGATGGTGGGTTTGATGTTGGGGTTGTAGGTGGAGCCGAATGGAGGGCTTGGAACTTTTCGAAGAGTGATTTCAGCGAACGGCAGCTGGGACAGATTTGTGGCGTGGGGATTGTGCCGGATAGAATTGTTGGATTGTGAGAGAAGAACAAGTTTGTAGATACTGGAGGCTGGGTTTGAGTTTGCGTTGCATAGCCTTAGGCGTCAGGGGTTTGATCGTGTATATTTGGAGTATGTGATACATTTCCCTGTTGACTGCATTAATCAAAGCGCACTAGGCTCTTAAATTTCTTGTGCCAACTGATTGCGACATTCTTCACCTATACACTGGCAGCAAGTGCGCGCCATCGGTCCTTATTTTTTTACTTCTCAACTAAGTTTAATCTTCTGCGGGACTAGAAATCCTCCGCAAGGATGGCTGCAGAAATTTGATGTTTTCGATTAATGGAGAATGGAAAATCTCTTCTGTATGAAACTTCATGCTTCTTGATATCAGACCGGCCCACAGCAATATGGTATTACGAGGATCTTGTATTATATGCTAGCTCGTAGGTGGCTCCAAGTTTCTCTCGCTTCAGATTGTGACCGTCAATTCATCCCTTCGTTCTTTCCTAATTTCTCTGCTTCTCAAGCTTGACCCCAGCTTATTACATCTTTTCTGGTGGAGATGAGACAGCATTACTTCTTGATACCACTTATTCCTGTGGCATCACACGTTCTATTATGATCACGTCCATCCGCAAGAGGCTCGCTGCACCCGTTCTAGGCCTTTGTCGCTTGAGGATCGAGGAGTCTAGGACAAGTCCGACAAAGGCTTCCATCGTTCGAATATTTTACCAAAGGCACTTTGCATTGGATCAGCAGTCCCTTCGTGGGCAACGTGGGTCGAGGGGTCATCTCTTGACACCCGTTCACGTTCAAGCTCCTCTGAGGTATTTTCCGCGTTCACGTCATCTCGCTGGTGATGGCGGCGGTGATGACCGTGGTAACGTCTTGGCCGCTCAATATCGTCGTTGGACTCTGCCGAATGATCCAAAAGAGTGTTAGGCATGTAAGCACTTAGTTTCGACAGGCCAGTCTCCATGGCATCCAGAACAAATTCAGGCAACGGTATTTGAGGCACACCAAGTTGTGGGATGCCGATTTTCTCCTCCGAAGTCACGCATCTTTCACCGCCCTTCTCTACCCATTTCGCCGACCGAAGAATCTGCGCCGAAGAGTTTCTTGACGCGCTTTCAGCTAGCTGGAGAGCAGTTTCACCGTCCAGGGTGAGCACACTCTGGTCCGCACCGTACATTACTAACAACATTACGACGTTGTCATTCCCTGACTGGGCAGCGACGTGGAGCGGTGTAAAGCCTTTAATTGTCTTGATGTCGATTGCGGCTTTGGAATCTAGGAGGAGTTTTGCAGTGTGATCAAGTCCATGTTTTGCAACCAGATGTAGCGGGGTCTCTCCGGCAGCTGTCACGGCGTCGATGAACGCTCCATGAGTAAGGAGCCAGCGTAAGCCGGCTTCGTTGCCATGTGCTGCAGCGCAATGTATGGGATACCATCCAGTCGAAGTACGTTGTCTGAAGTCCGCCCCGTACTTTTCAAGCAGCTCCAGTATATTGGGTGTACCCTTCCACCCCGCAATATGTGCAGCGGTACCATTTTGGAGCGTTGCGCGGTTCACATCCGCCTTGTGGACGAGCAACATCTCCACGATGTCTTCATGACCTCCTAGTACGGCGTTTTGAAGTGGTGTGGTCTTCTCGCCGAAGAATTGCATGAATAGCACGTCTTTCCAGCCACTGCTTCGCCTCATGTTAACAATACCAGATAGCCCCGGGAGTAAGCGGAAGGCAGACGTCAGGCATTGGAGGACCCCAATCGCTGAAGTTGTTTCATTGAGATCAACGGTCCGTTCTATCAAAAGACGAACAATGCCCCTACTGCCAATCCGACATGCGAAATGGAATACGTTTTCATCCATGATGCTTCTCTCCGCTCCATGGTCCAAAAGCACTGCAAAGACTTTGGTATTATCCCTGGCCGCAGCGACAAATAGTGGAGTTAAGAAGTCCAGGTTTCTTTTCTCTATTTCTCGATTCCACCCGTCAAGACTGCACAAGTATTGAGCCCATTCCTCCAGATCAAAGAACGCCGCTAAGTGGAGCCTTGATTGGAACTTTGGACAAGATTTGGAATCCGTGTGGCAAGCAATTCCCCAAGCAACACGGAACCAATTTTGTCGGGCAATGTTGCAATCATTGAAAAAAGGCGAGTCGAATTTGATCGTAGCAGAAGTGGCCTCCTTCGCATGTTCTGGCCAGAAGCGTGCAGAATACTGGATAAAAGGTCTTGGAACCAAACATACATGTCCGTCCTCACGAAGTATGATCTGACCGGTCTTGTTGTCAATCTCTAGATCGCAATTCCTTTCCTGAAAGATAGATTGCTCGATGTAATTGATGCTCACTTTCGTGATCTCGCAGTGCGCATCACTTTCTCTGAAATAGAAAGGGTTGATCTCTCCGTTATCGTCATGGCCGGAAGGATTCCAAGTCAAGAATTTGAGTACCTCTTGGTGCTTGATGTTGATGTCGTCTTCCCTGCCTCTCTCCAACAGAAAGTTGCATGCCTCGAATGCTTCTTGTATGACACGGTGCGCCCCAGATGAAGGGTATCTGAAACCTGAGAAAAAACACCACACGTCTTCTAGCTGTGTAAGCTTGAGGGGAATGAATGCCACTGACAGCCATTTGAGCAGGAAGCGGACCACAGGTCTCAGATGAATTGGAATGTCGAGTAGAATGGCGCGCCACATAGATTGAGTGGTTTCCGAGGCAAATGAAAGCCGTCGAGCTTCACTCTGGCTCGCTCTACTCAATAAGTCAATGGCCGCTTCTATCCACAAAAACGTGCCATCATTGTAAGTTCCGAGCGTTTCCTCGAGTTTCTGTGTTAGGTCCTCACTCCAACCCTTATATTTGGAAATTTGTGCAATTCTCTCACAAATGTAAGGGTTCAATGCATTGGATGGTGGTCTCAGTTCTCTGAGCTCCTGCTCGTGGGTAAATTCTGGAAATCTCTTATGAATTGATGAGATTTTGAGTGCCTGTAGGCGAGCAATTTCTGAATCAATGGCTGTGCTTTCAGTTTTATTCTCCTGTCCGTCTTTTGGGCTATGTTCGTCTTTAGATGCCAATTCTGTAGATCCCATTTTGTCAGTTGCGTCTCGGACAGTGCACTTTTCGTTGCTTTCGTTCTTTGATATTTGAATGTGGTTGAAACACTCGAATTCTTTTAAACATGAGGGTTCCTCTCGACTGAGAATGACCAATTTGAAGGCAGGACTCGTTGTGGATCCACGTTTAGTGCTCGGCTCTGTGGCATCAATGGGTATTCCACGTATCTCCTCGCACTTGGTCCGGTCGAAGTCTCTTTTGAGTATTTCCACGAAGCTCTTGAGGTCGTCCATAGAGCTTTCGGAACATTCATCCAACCCATCCACAACGCAGTAAACCGTCTCGAAACTGCAAGTGTTGACCATATTCCTGAACATCCGCCACAGGGCAACCAGTTGTCTGAACAAGGAAGGCCCCTTTCTTCTTAAATCTAGCACAATCTCTTCGGCCCTCTCACCGCACCTGTGAATGAAAAGCTTCATGAGTCCGCGTAATACGCTAGTAGGGGAACGGCGATCGAGCTCTCGGCCGAGGCAAAAATAGTACAAAACCACGGCATTCTTCAGCTCCTTCCTCTCTAGCTCTTGCGTCAGATAAAGAGAGAACATAGTCTTTCCCGTTGCTGGTGGACCATTGATCCAAAGTAACTGAGTGCCAGATGATTCTCTCTCCCAAAAAGTGTACTCGGCGCTTTGCATGATCCACTGAAAGACTTCCTCTCTGATTCGTCCTTTGGCATATATCAACTTCGCCCTGTCGTCCGAGGGCAGTGATGGACTCAGCTGCTGGATCAATTTGTACCTGGCTTCTTCATCTGATGCTGGATTCTGATTGAAGATAATTGTTGGTGCCGTAATGTGCAGGAGCCTGGTATTTCTGCCCGATTGTATAGATCCGAAGGTCAATGTCGAGAGAGTCGCCATTTTAGAATTCAACTCTTTGATTCCCATTTCGGTTACAGTTTCTCCGAGTATCTGAGCTCCTTCGTTAAGAGCGCGCTCCATGGCGAAGATCAAGAGCTCGCAGCAGTTCAACGCGTTACACGGGTTGGAAAGTAGAACCAAGAATTGAAATGCTCATGAATTCATAAATATCCAAACTTGATAACCCAAAAAAAAAACTGCATTCTCAGAACAATCCAATTTATCTTCCCATCTGGAGTTCACATTGATTCCAACTTTGTGCATAATCACGAGACACATTCAGCGATCTTCCGATTGTGGTGTGATCCAGAAAAACACGGGGAACTCCCACTCATGTGTTTCACTATTATCTCAGCTCCCAATATTTTCGCCTCTAGTTCCCCTACTTAGTATCACTACGCGAAACGGTGGAGGCTCACGCGTACTTATGATGGTGTGAGCAGAAAGAACATCCGGTGCCAAAGTGGGGCCATACTGTAAGCGGAAGAGTCTGTACTGATATCTCCAAATTTTGGATTCAGGAATTCGAGAGTCTTGAACCATGAATAGAGCATAGATTGATGAATTCATTATAATAATAGCCTAAATCAATTAAAGCATAAATACAAAGAGGGAATAAGGCGGGGTGCGGGGTTTGCCTGGCGATCTTCCCTAGGCTCTGCTTCAGGGGCTCGCTTCGGAGGTTTAAGAGCGGAAAAGCAGGGTGGTGCCACCGCTTCACCAGTTATAAATGGTCAAGAGTTGGAGAAAGCCTTGGAAATTTTGGTAACATCATCTATATTCAAACAGCCACAAGTTAAAGCACTACTTAAAAGTCAAACTCAAGATGCCAGAGCCATCAAGTCCCTGGAAGCATCATTCCCTCGGCTTGAAAGTCTGCGCAAATCCCGAACATGCACTAATCGAGTATTACCCTCTCTACTATTTTGAAGATAAAGAAGTTAATATGTACGACGAAGTATAGTTTTCGTCCACGGTCTAACAGGAAATCGCGAGTCCACGTGGACGGCAACAGAGACCAATATTTTCTGGCCCGAGGAATTCCTCCAAAAAGATATACCCCAAGCACGTATTCTTGCTTTCGGATATGATGCAGACTTTGCTCATTTCTTGGCCGCGACTAGTACGAATAGAATCGCGGAGCATGCTAATAATTTGGCAAATGAGCTAGCGCAAATCAGGGAAGAGACCGACTCGGCAAGTAGTAAAGGGAGGGAGGGTATAAAAAGTACATGCTAACTTCGTCAAAGGTAGAGAGACCGATATTGTTCGTTTCCCATAGTCTTGGAGGTCTCGTAGTTGAGGATGTATGTATTTCCCATCCAACACGCAAGCCCTCACAAGCCAATTTCAGCCATCTAGGCCGTTCTAGCAGCCAAGGATAACAGCGAGAGGTACATTCGTAAGCTGGTCCCCCAAGTAAAAGGCATCGTCTTCCTGGGAACTCCACATCTTGGCACCGACAAAGCCAAGTGGGCATCTCTGCTAGCCAACTTTGCAAGTGTCTTTGAGAAAGCGAATACGGGTCTGCCGGGTGTGCTGAAACCTGAATCAGAGGTGCTGGCGCGCATCAATAGCGAGTTTCATCAAATGGTTTCGATCCGGATTCAGGAGCATCAGTCGCCTATTTGGATTAAGTGTTTCTTTGAGGAGTATCCGTATAGGGGTGTTGTGGTAAGGACTGGGCGCCATTTATCATGATTTGCTCTAGGCTGCTAAGATGTTTCCTAGATTGTTCCTAAACAGTCTGCTGCTCTGCTGGGTTATAATCCGCAGGGAATTAGTGCAAATCATGTCGAGATGTGCAAGTTTGAATCAGCAGATAATCCAGGCTATCGGGCAATCAAATTTCAGCTGGTACTTTGGTTGAAGGAAATCAAGGAGGAGATGCGGAAAGTGGCAGATTTAAAGCTAGCTCAGAAGGAAAAGGAGAGAGAGGTGGAAGGCAAGAGGATTGGGCCCAGTGAAGTCGGGAACGGAACTGCAAGCAAATCTGTTTCTATTGGTAGAATATTCTCGGGCCGTGACAGCCACTTGGAATTTAGCTGAGGGAAATCTGCAAAGTTGAAGTACAGGCGTGAGCGGATCAGTGGCTCTATTTCTCATCCGTACATCAGGGGCGTTGCCTGCAGTGAAGAGAGCCAAAGCACAAAACCCACGAAGTGAAACGAAAGCACTAGCCGCCCCTTTTTCGCACTGGTAGACTTCGCTACCACATCGTGAGAATTCACTGCACTTCGCAGTTTTTATGCCCCTCGGGATGGCTAGATCACATACATGGAACAGAGTTACGAAGACTATGCCAGGCACAGCCGCTGCCAAACTAGTACTGACAGAACGATCCCTTTTGGATGGAGTGATTACTGTGGTTAGGTTCTGCGATTTTCAGCAAAAATCTGGACTACTCCATCCTTGCCGGGTTTCGACGGCTGCGATGTCCAACAGAAATCCGTGCTGACGAGGGAAGCGGAGTGGGACGGTGGGACCATAAGGATTGCGATGTGCATAAATTGTATTGGGAGGAATGGCCGCGGCCCCTTTTCTTGGGATGGGCGGAAGTGTAGAGCTCGCTACCAGGTCTATTCTTGAAGATGAACCGTCCCTCAAAAGGTTTTAAGGATATATATGATCAAGCTTCTTAATAGATTCTTCCCCGTACGAGTTGAGTGAGACGAAGAGACACATCTCATGTGTGTATTTCAAGGCACTCATCGTACTGAACATCACATAATTCACCCGTCGACCGTTTCATCGCTTAGAACGAAATTTTAGCTATCCAGAATTTTATTTTGAGGTCAGCCAATCAACGCAAAACAATGGAATAACTCCAGCAAGATGTCTCTTGCTGGTATTTAGATGAAAATAAACACAAATTACTTTAGCTTTGTTGGCAGCAGGAGAAAATTTTGCTTTGATCATCCAACAAAAAGCCTTAAACTAAGTCACAGCGTGCATGGTGTGGTGTGCGCTCGCTGGGAGATAAGCTTTGCTTGAGCCCGGCTCCGACGGTCCTCTTGTGAGCAATGATCATTCATAATGTCCGTTGGGTTGGCTCGATGGCGCAGCAAGCCGGGTAAGCTGAGTCCCTCTGGATTGATACACATCGTTGGGAAGGGGGTGGCTTCTGGCTGCCCACCATCAATTATAAGCTTGAATGTGTTGTATCCTTAAGCTCACGCCATTCAGTATGCCATTGATAGTAACAAATCTCTGTGATGGGTCAATTCCCTCTCATTGATGGTTTGTTGTAAAGAAACAAATCTAGGTTGTGGGTTCGAATCCCTCGGTTAGCTCTCATCTTCAATTCTTCGGAGCACAGATTTCTTTTTTGTCCACATTTTCCCCCTCTAAGTAGATCTCTACACAACCGAATCCCATCGCCACAAAGCAAAATTGAAAAGTACCAAACCCCAAATATATAGCCTAGTCACGAGGACCAAGTTTACATCAAGCGGCACACACAAGGAAGCGAGGTTGGAAGATTCATCTTTTCTTTCACAACCGCGGCGTGGGGGGCTAGCAAGTAAGCGTGTTTTTCTTGTTATGTTTGCTGCATTCTTATGTCTCGGAGACAAGGCATGAGACTACGAACAGGTATGCAGAATAAGGGATCCGGAACTCTCCGCCGTGTCAAAGACTCGTTTCCACAGCGCTCGTGGGTGAATTCGAGATATTTTTGATGTAATTCAGAATGGCTATCTTTTGCCAATAATTGAATCATTGCCATCCGCCTGTCAAGTTCGGATGTGCCAGAGACTTGGAATGTGAAGCTAGAAAGGAGGCATGGAGGAATGTCCCTTCACTTACTCGAGTCTGATTCATCTATCTCCTCAAATTATGAGGAGCACTGGTAATGTGCCTCAAGACAGAGACTTTCGCATTCGCGCCAGGATGATCGTGACCTTCATCTTTTAATAATAAGGAGCCATCGCATTCACGCTTCATGTCCGAACGGCCATGGATTCCACTCTTCCATCGTTACGAATTCTTTCAAGGTCCTTACTACCCCTATTCTGTTAAGCGAGCATTAAAGCAGCACTACTGTAGAGCGTTGGCATATGCGGGGGGGAAAGCAAATACTATCTCGAACTAAGATCACGTTTCAACGAGTGTCAGGGGCATCCATGGAACGAATTTGAAATCCTGAAATCACTTATATCGTTTTTGTTCAGCTTGGAAATCCTAGATCGCCTCAAGACTGGTAACAATGAGGGTCGCTTAATTCGCCTAACATTTGCCTCGACCTTCTTTCCAAATTCATTCATTTGCAAAAGGGACGCTCTCGAAGACAGTGGATCAGTCTTTTCTCAAGGTCATGAATCTTTTATTGATGAATAAATCTCTCCGTTTCAGAGCGATCGGCGGACCTCTAGAAGTGACGGAGACGGAAGTGCCTCCTTTTCCCGCTAACGCACTCCTCGTATAAGTACACGCTGCTCCAATAAAACCTTGCGATATCCAAATTTGGAGGTCTGGGCTTGTAGCGGTGGCTGCTGGGTACAAGGGAATATAGCTCGTGATCTCTCCCATATTAATTAACCAGGAAGCATACTCCCTTCCCTGGCTTGTACGTTTCGCGGGGTTTACTCCCCGGTGACAGGGCTGATTTTAGCTTACGGTATTCGAAATAGGGAAGGGATTATTCCGGAACGGTTGTTGCCGTGGGTACTAGTGTGAAGGGCTGGGAAGAAGGTGATGAGGTTTACTTTGGCCTTCTGTTTCATGTAGTAAGATGCTCCTTCCCTTTTGGCCCTTTTGTCGGCGGAAGGTCCCACTGTCTTCTGCAGCTGGTTTTAATCTGAGCGCGTGGATCTCAATCCCTGATGAGATACCCGGTTTGATCAAAGCACTTTCAGCGAGCATGTCGATGTAATTCCCTCGGCGGATCCAATCACCAAGGAAGCCGAGCTGTGTTAGGGCAGCTTCTATCCCGCTTGTGGCTTTGATAGCCTACGGATATTTGTCATGGTTCCCCTAGCCATCAATCCCTTAGAAAGAGTAATCATCCGAGGAACGTTGGGAGGTACAGGGTCATAACTTGTGTAGTAGTCAACGGTCCCTCCTATGCGTTATGCGATCTTGAGAGATTTTGACAGTGTCTACAGTTGCAAAAGTTAGATATGACGACCAAGAAACAGCGATGTGCTCGGGCAGAAGCGCAGTGTTCTTCCCAAACCTTGGCGCCGACGAAGGAGTTGACTACACCAAGCAAGGCGTTACTTCGAGCCTCCTTTCACGTGTCGCAACGAATCGATACGATCTTCTTATCAATTGCGTTGGTGGGATATATTTGATTTCGGCTTGTGTACGTTGCTCATCTCTTCTTGGATGGTATTGCATCGCCGGGACCTACCTTTACCTTCAACGTCCTAAATAAATTATCACTTTGCGTTGTGGTCCACTAACTTATTTTACCTGTCCTTCTCAAAACGTCCGCTTTCTGAAAATGCTGTTTCCTCGGTCCCCGCTTTGCATGCGTCTCCCCCTTGAATAAAAAATCATGTCTCGAACAGGTGGGATCATTAGCAGGGCGTGGAGATATGGAGGTCGAAGTGCAGGAACTTCTCGAAGGAGGCATGGAGGAACGGGAAGCTTGGACGAGGGGTTTTGAATGCATGGGGGGCGGCCGCCTTCGAGTTAAAGTGGTGTTTGCCATTCCATGATAATATCGTACCTTGCTGTCATGTCTTGGCTTTAAAGCACGAGGGAGTACGAAGGAGCACTGTTCAATCCGCATCGGCCGCTCATGCACCCCGAGCTACAATCATATCTTTGATACCGAGACTGTGATCACCGAGGAGAAAGGGGTTCCGTGATTAACTTGAACGCCCTCGGCCGCTTCAGTTTCTCTTGGCAATGACCTAAAGCAGTAAACGTAGCCATTCAGTTATTCTGGCGTCCTCAGCCGGCGGGTATCGGGTATCAAAAGCTTCGTTCGTAGACTAATCACATCATCAAACACCAGTCAGACAGCGCCCGATCCGTTTCGAGGCTTGTTTTCGGTGCTAGTGAGCATGCTTTTTCTTCAAGTCTGTGTGACGCGGGTTTTCATGTTTGGTGACCAGATTGCGCCGTGGTTATTCGGCGAACTTGTGGCGAGGTGGTATATATCTTCGCTGTGCCCTCCTTGATTTAAGCCGTGATTCCCAGATTTATGGATTGTCAAGCACCAAGTGAGTTCGGTAAGTCTGTGTGGATTTATTTATTCATTTACGAGACGCGATTAACGAAGGCACCATGAACGCCAGTACCAGGTCATTACCCCAAGAGACTGGTGACAAAGCTTAGCGTTGTATGTCTTCAAAGAGCGCAGTCTACCAGAGACACATTCATCGCTACCATCACTTCGTCAGACTGCCTTCCCATCAACAGCACTTTCAAGTGCTAATTCCACTTAAACCCTGCTGGCCCATGCCATCCAAAAGTGCAAGATAATCCATCTCCCTCAGGTCCTGCCACCCCATCTCCATACCACCAGTCGCCTCCATACTACTATTACTACTCAAATCTACCTGCTCAATCGGCTCCGCAAAATGCAACTCCCCCATCTCAGGCGTCGTACTCCCGCTTCCCGGTCTCGGCAAAGCAAACACACTCCTCGCAATCCTCTTCGTATCCTTCTCCGTCCTCCGACTCGTCCCCCACACCTCCCCAAACGCCTTCAATCCTCCTAAACCAAGTCGAATGCGGTCGCGCGTCCGGTACCATTCTGAGCCCGTGAGCACATAGCAGCAGGCGGATAGCGAGGCGAGGGTTGCGATTGTGACACCGCAGGATGAGAGTGGGGAGTGGTGGAGAATGGAACATGGGAGAGCGAGGAGCTCGATGAGTGTTTCGGCTGCTTGGAGCGTTTTGCGGGTGTGTAGCCAGAGGTTTCGTGGATCACAGTCTGCGAGGTCCATGGCGGATGGGGGAGGGGCACACCGAGAGATCTTCTCGACGGGGGAATGGAAGAGGCGGGAGAGGGGACGGTGGATGAATATCAAAGCGCTGGGCTAGGTCAGTTTGGTTCTTTGCTCTTTCTTTAGAGCTTGAAAGGGGAAAGCTCAAGGTAATAATGTATTAAACGGGAAGCATTAAGGCATAGGGCTGCTCTTACATTTGAAGGGTGTTATGCGCACGGTAGAGCAATTCGTCGACTTGCTCGTTTTTATCGATCACGCCTTGCTTTTCTCGTGGAAGGTGAAGCTTCCAGTTTACTAGCATTGCATCTACATTTGCAACAGCTGATTCCCTATCTTTTATAGAAAGCTGGTCAACGGGTAGAACGTAGCCGACGATGCGGCAGATATCGATGAGGTAAGTAAAGCTCGAGAAGATTGGTGTCTCGTCCTCGAAGTCTCGAGCCTCGTATTCTAAAAACGTCCTCGGCCGCGGGATGACCTAATGGACTGTTAATCCTGCAATGAGGAGGGAGTTAAGGATGCGTACCCCGGACAAGTAATCAATTTCTTCACAAGGGAGCTCAAGATCCGCCTCGATTCCGTTTAGTCTTTGGGCAATCAGTAAATGCCAAAGAATATATACTCTTTGGATTGAAATTAGCTGCTCACATGAAACTAGGTGCACGCTGTATCCCCGCAAATTGCGCATCAGTTACAAAAAGACCCCAGTAAGTTCTCCTCCAGCTCTCTGCCAACACTGGGTCCCGCTCCATGTTTGCAAACTCGCGAGAGTTCATCCTTAGCTCTAGTGCCAGATATATGGCTCTGTCTAGAACTTCGCGACCTCGCTCCATCTCATCATCGCAGTGTAAAGCAATGGCGGTTAGGAGCAAAGTCTGAACTGTGAAGCCATTAGGTGGCATGTTGGGTAAATCTAACTGATTCATGGCGATCTCTCTATGCTCATGGGATGATATATCAGGTGCGTATAAGGAACCGATGTACTGCATCACGGCTCGTAAATGTTTCAAAGATTCTGGGTCATTCTCTAGTCGGTTGAAGAAATAGTAACGAGGCAGAACGAAGGGATGTGCTTTGTAGAAGAAACTTTTCGAAAGTCAGTACCTACAATGCTGCTTGATTGATATGTACTTACTTGTAGTAAAGATCGATTAATCGTCTTGGGCTTGTGGGTCTTGAAGAAGAACTCGAAGGGCTTCCAGAGGCGTCAGATGACGGGCCAGTGTACGAGTCGCTCAGCGAGCCCCCGACAGGATGAGCCATAACGTTGTGGCTAGGGATAAACTGGTTTGCCTGAACTGGACTGGCTTTTCCTCCTTGAGAAGCCTTCTTTCGGGGCGCATTTCGGTCTCGCATGCCTCTCCGTGATTTTGCATAGAAACATGGCTTGTCGTCCTGTTGACACCGGCTACAGTTGGGCATTTCGGCACCACATTTGACGTGCCTACTTCGACACTCCTCCGTATCAGTTCAAAAACTTCGGGTGAAAGCAAGATTAACTCACTGGAATGCATGCTAAAGATACTCGAATACCTCCCCGTGGTGCTGTCTCTTGAATTTGAGCTGTAGTAGATGTTTGAAACGGTCTTTGCTCCTGCGTTGACGACCCAAAGTCGAAAAACATCGACATATTCTCCTCGCCATCACGTGGGGGAGGTCTCGAACTTTGACCCATGGAGTTCATCTTGACAGTCGAGAGGCTATTGAGTTGCCGACTTAAAGTTTTCTGGATGCTGGAGCGGATATCTAAGACGACGAACTGAGAGAAACAATGAACCGCTAATCAAAGACTTTGGTACAACTTGAGAAGGAAGACAAGAAACTTCGAAGAATCAGATTACTGAAGATGGACGCTGCCCTGTATATCGGGTTGGGAGGCGGATGTTAATTTACACTAGCGCCAAAAGAGGAAACGAAATCCTTGGCTCCCCAGTTCCCAAACGTCAGCCCTTTTCGTCAGCACAGCATCTTGTCAGCAGAAGGACGAGACCCTAAGTAGCTGACTTTCAGAAATAACCTTTCAAGCCTTGCTGCTACTAGTATCAAAGATCCACTTATACCCAGAATAGAGTTAACGTACTTAGCCCGTCTTAGAAGGGCGTTACGGTCCAGGGACTATTGAGCCTCGTAAATCTCGTGATTGGAGGTCGTCCGACAAGGCGCTAAACCTTGATCATGCTGGATCTACCAGCCCTACGAAGGTATACAACTCAGCAAAGCCCCACTAAACAAGCTCACTAGTACAGAAATCTAAATCGATTTGCCTTGCGTTGGATTTGTAAGGTGTTGAGAAAATCGGGACATTTGGTATTTGACTGTAAGGACGGGAAATTTCGCGATGCAGGTGTCATCTGGATCATGGGATCAGAAATTCATAGATTTGGAATGTGAGGCACTCATCAGTGCAGCAGTTCATTTGAGGTATTATGCAACCTTCCCAAACAGAATTTCTCTGGAGTGTTGTGCGAGACAGGGGTCGGGACTGGTTGGATGCAGTGAGCCGGCATGCATAGTACGAGAAGCGAATTATGCTGCGCTATCATTTGATCTAGCCGACGACATTATTCTGGAAGCATTCTTCCATAGGACAGATGTTTTGAGGCAAAGGCCAAGATGACCTGCATGAAATTCTGCTTCCTTGATTCTCCGCGGACAAGGGATTTGAACACTGGAACTCCGATCAGAGATGCCATGACAAGTCCGAACATCCGTTGTACCTGCATGAAGGCCTTAGCCATTCAAACCAATGACTAGGAAAGTAATACGCTTATAGAACAACTTTACTTAAAATTCAAACCAACTGAGGATCAAAAGGACTTGTGGGAATCGTGCCCATGCGAAAGTGACAAGACTCTATTCTGACTTCGCAACTTCCCGGGTTTTTGAAGCCAGTGAAATCGTTGATGGATTGCACTCTCAAATTTGGAAGCTTGTCGGCCGACGAGCTCAGCCTCTCACGTTCATCAGCTCGCTCAAAGAAGCAAGATCTGATACGCCGAGAAAGAGCCGATGAGCCGAATGCGGAAAACGGTGCCCAGGAATGCTTGGGAGAAGATATTCGTTCATAGGTTGCCTTTGCCAATCCTTGGATTAGAACGTTGAGAGCGGTGTCCGCCGCGGCTGTCCGCACTCGCCGTCGCAGCCAGCGGAGAAGAAGCCGCATTTACGACGTCTTGAAAAGGACCCTGCAGGGGACGTTTCCCACGAGGCGTCTAGGAGCATATGAGGAGATTGAAGGGCGGGAGGATTTGACTATCCCACACTGGGTACACAGAGCGGCCGGCACTTGGTCCCGAACGAGATGAAATCCCTGAATTGCGGGGCCTTGGCAGTGCAACAGGCAAGGAGCTCTGGAATCGCATCGCTGTGGAGAAGAAGAGAGAATAGCGGTCAAAGTGCGGACGGAAAGCGGACCATAGATGGGGCGGAGTATGGGGATAATGAAATCTGCCTTATCCAGACCCAAGATTCCAGGGTACTTAACGATGTCCTGAGAAGAAGTTACACCGCATCACGGACAGTCAGACAAGAAAGGAAGTTCTTCAGGCCAATACCAAGGAGGCGACTGCTGGGAGACGTCATTCTCTCATGAGACTTCATAGAGCTCCTGTCGGCCATGCCGGCCGTTCAACGGTGGGGACGCTCGTGTTCCACAATAACGCGTCTTGATTGATGGAATATGCGGCATGCTGACAAGCATATGTCGGCCACAGTTATTACTCATCGCGCCTTGCATTTGTCAACATTCCTATGGTCAGGTGAAGTGACGAAGTTGAGAGTATTGAGACGAGGCGGGAGGAGAATAGAGAACAGAGTATAGAGTATAGAGTATAGGAATCATGAATGACGAAAGAAGAGTGAGAGTGAGAATGAGAGCGAGAGTGAAGAACAAAAAGTGAAGCGAAAATGAAGGTCAGGGGTCGGGTCGATCACGTGGTCATCGTTATTCTGCGATCTCGGCTGCTACAGAAGCCTCGGCCCGTTCAACCCAGCCTCATGCCATGCCACACGCGTGAGCCTACTTGAAAGTACTTTCGTATTGTCCGCCGTACGAAGACGACAATCCCCAATACCTCCAATGCCGCATCGATGACCTCCAACGACTTCGCCCTGGCACAGCAGCGGCTTGCGGTGCGGAGGCAGACACGAGAACGAGAGGCGCAGGCCCGCGTCGCTGCCGAACATCAAGCTTCGAGAGCCGCGGAACAACTGAGACGGCTGCCATATCCCCTTTCACGTCTGGGACAAGCTGGGATAACGACATGGGATGCCATAAAGGGTAGAGAAGGCACGCAGCCTGCCTTCAGAGTTGGACAAGTCGATGCAGAGCTTTTAGATGAAGAATTGCTTGATTTGCTGAAAGGGCAAGTTGGGGAAGCTTTGAAATATTTTGGATCGCATCTCCAAGATGACTGGTCTGCAGAAATTATGCTTGCTTTGAGGGCAGTGCTTTTCAAGCTTACAATATGGGATCACGATGCGACATACGGCGCCGCATTGCAAAACTTGAAGTTCACGGATGCGAGGAAAAAGGGCCCTGTTCTGGTATCACCCGCAGGCTGGCAGAAAGGCTTCTATGGACTATTCACCGTAGGAGGGAAATATGCCTGGACCAGATGGGAGAATTGGCTGGTTGATAATGACAATGGCTATGACGAGCTGAGTCCAACACTTCGAAAATTGTCCCGGTTATCGGATGTCGCCTCGACCATACACTCTACAGCGGCGTTTGCTTCATTTCTGGTCTTCCTTGTCAATGGAAGATATCGGACATTGCTGGACAGGATACTAAGGCTACGCCTAGCTCCTCCTACCAGCCAGGTTAGCCGGGAAGTGTCTTTTGAATACCTCAACCGCCAATTAGTTTGGCATGCATTCACAGAATTTCTGCTCTTCGTTCTGCCACTTGTGGGAATAAGTAGGTGGAGAAGGTGGCTTGCGCGAGCTTGGCGGAAGACCAAGTCCGTAATGCGTAGCGAAGGTGAAGCGGAAAGCGACGTCAAGACTGGAGAGTTTGCTTTCTTGCCGGAAAGAACATGTGCCATCTGTTATCAGGATCAAAATTCTACCACAGCATCGGAGGCAGAAATTGTTGCAGCTGCCGGAGCTTCTGGAGTCATCGGTTCGGCGCAAACGGACATCACGAATCCCTACGAGACCATACCTTGCGGCTGCATATATTGCTTCGTATGCTTAGCCAGCCGAATGGAGGCCGAAGAAGGTGAAGGCTGGACTTGTTTGAGGTGTGGAGAGGACGTCAAAGAATGCAAGCCCTGGAGCGGGGATGTTATTGAGGAAGTGAGCAAAACTGCCGCTACTTCGAAAACCGTTGGATTCCTGGACCAGCCAAGTGATATGGCGGAGATCGAGCCTCGTCCCGAAGAAGATCAAGAAGCCATCGAAGAAAAACCGCCCAAAGATGTTGACTCAGGGTCAGACGCCTCTCAGCTCGGAGATAGTGAAGCTTATGACGAAGAAGAGGAAGGCGTAATGGAGGAGGATGATTGATGTTATGATATCCCGGGGCATCTTGTTGTTTTGAAAGCATTTGGCTAGCAGAAGAACACCCACAGCATAATCACGGCGTTCAAACAGTGCAATATAGTTAGTAATATGCTCCATTTCCGTACTTGCGCCTGAGGGAGAACTGCCCAACTCCGCACTTCATATTACCCCCTCATTCCTCGCCCAACTGACAAATCGGTGCCGCAGGACATTCTCTGGGCACATTTGACACTCTCTGGGCATACTTGACATTTAACACTAGAAGTCTTGGTCGAGCAAGGGCTGACTTTTTCATCAGTAAATGTCAGGTGATAAACGGTGACATCACTACTTTCGAGGCACTAAGGGCCAAGTCAAAGTCAGTCTTCGACATCAGGAAAACGCATGCGCTTTTTCGTCCTCGTGCAACATCTACATAGAAACTTCATCGTCCGGAAAACTTTGTGTAATATCTATGTCGTGTCAAAGATCGCTCCCGCCTCTTCGCCCTGCCAAGATATTAGGTCTCCCACCGTTGTAGGCGATCATGTGGGACCAATTGGAGCTCACAACCCCTCATGTTGCCTATCTAACCTTCTCGTCATTCCTGATCATATACGCGCTCTTCTCCCAATTTATTAGAAACCGTTTGCATCTATCCGAGCCTCCGCTTGCTGTCCTCTTCGGCATCATACTTGGACACTATGTCTTGGATCTTATTACCCCCGAACGGTGGGGAATGGATGATGAGATGGCCCAAGAAATTACTCGGGTTGTCGTTGCGATACAATGCTTTGCCGTCGGTATCGAACTACCAAAGCAATATTTCAAGAGGCATTGGAAATCGGTTCTTTACTTGCTTGGACCGATCATGACCTTCTCTTGGGCCATCACTGCGTTATTCGCCTACCTGATATTCAAGACGGGGGTCGCTACGGCTTTGATCATTGGGGCTTGTCTTTCTCCTACAGACCCTGTGCTAGCAGCCAGTGTCCTCTCGAAATCAACATTCAGCTCCAGGGTTCCAAAACGATTGAAAGACTTACTGTCAGCTGAATCAGCTTGTAACGATGGCGTCTCGTTTCCGTTCCTCTACATCGGCATCATGGCGCTAAAATATTCGAGCACGGGAGAAGCGATCAAAGAATGGCTCTTGATTACCATCCTTTGGCAATGCACCCTGGGTCTAGCCATGGGTCTGATCATCGGCCGTTGTGCCAACAAATTACTCCGATTCTCGGATAGCCGGGGCTATATCTCGCAGCCCTCCTTCGTCGTATTTTACCTCCTCTTGGCGTTCCTTTGCATCGGAGTCGGTTCCATACTCGGCTCCGATGACTTTCTGGTAGCTTTCGGGGCAGGCGTAGGGTTCGCCCACGATGGGTGGTTCTCCAAGAAAACCCATTCGCTCCCGTTCCCAAACATCGTCGATATGATTCTCAACTCTAGCATGTTCGTATTCTTTGGAACTATCATCCCATGGAAGGAATTCGTTCCTAGACCTATCACGCCTCACTGTGGACCTTGGCAGCTAGTTCTATTCGTCATACTAGTGCTCTTATTCCGCCGCATTCCCATTGTCGTTGCGATGCACCGTCTGATCCCGGACATCAGGACATTCCGGGAATCCATCTTCATTGGACACTTTGGGCCCATGGGAGTCGGCGCCTTGTTTCTGGCCATGGAAATGCGTGGGGAGCTAGAGACTGGAACTGAGGTGCCGAATCCGCAACCGGGGGAAGTCACTTATCCGTTTACGGAACAGCAGGAGGCTATACATCTTGTTTGGCCGGTCATTTGTGCTGTGGTACTAGGAAGCACGATGATCCATGGGACGAGTACACTGGGAATCAGCATCATTGGGCATTTCAGACGGCCAAAGAGCGAGAGAGCTCCTCTGTTAGGAGCGGAGACGGATGGGCTTGATGCTATGGTTCACGAGGGCGGAGGAGGGGAGAGTGAGCCGGAGGTTAGTGGAAGTGAGGAGGACGACTAGAATTTGAAAGCCTTCTAATGATCTATAATATGTGTTTTTCCCGTTATATAGAGTGATATTTATGAGATAGATAGAAATAAGGCATAGACCTAAAAGTGGTGGGTATCTCCGCGTACTCGTACAATTCCCCTCCTTTCCTAACGGGACTGTCTCCGAGGGTCCAGCCATTCCCCAAACTCCCAAATCCTGAAACTCCAAACTCGGTTTCCAAACACGGCGCCCGATCAAAATTTCCCACGATGAATTAAGCTCCTCGGGTCATCCCAACCAACGCCCCCCACCCCCGTTCTCCAGCCAACCCTCAACAATCATCATGCTCACGCCTCACCTCACAACACCCCCCATTCTTATTCGGCGGTATACAACCCCCGCACCACTCATGCGCACAATACTTGTTATTATTGCAGCTTTGGACTCCCGGTGGGTTGTTTGCTATTCTGCACTATTTTACTTTAGATTTTGGTCTCGAGGAGGGGTTGATGAAAGAGGGAAAGTACCTGACAACACCACCATCGTCCACCCATCGCATTTATATGTGAAGATTGCATTTCTGCTAGGATGTCTGTTTCGTATGGGTATTTTATTTGAGTTGAGCTGTCCATCGTTTTTGTTTTGCTTGTCTCTCGCTCTTTGCTTTTGTGGTCTTCAATTCGGATTTCCCGCTTCACGAAATTGCTCCGGGAATTATTTGCAGACGGGTTCTGGCAGCTTGGGAGATGGAAAGGCTCTTATTTATGATTGGAATTAGGCACCGAAGGATTCCCGGCACCGAGAGTAATGGATGATTGTGATTCATCGTCGGGGTTGCGCCGCGTATGCCTTTTCGGACTATCCGCGGAGTTAACAGCTCGGTGTTTTCAATGTCGGGTCCGAGGGGATTCGCAACCTCACGAACCTGTTAAATGAGGCGAATGTTAAATTAAATGAAGGTATATCCTTTGATTGAACTATAGGGGAGTCTCCTAATTCCTTTTATGGGAACCAACACTATTCACACTTCCTACACAGCGAACATGCCGTTACCAAGTGGATGGCGGGCACCGAACAATCTTTTTAGACTTTTGCTTTGTGCTCAATTGTTAGTACTCCTTTTGCGGAAATTTGGACAGAATAAAAAATTGGGGTAAAATTGGAGACTTGAAGGATGGGAGTACGCCTGGAAGAGCAATGGAAGGGGAAAGAACGATGCAGCAAGCGCTGAATGTCTCAGTGCCATTGCCAATTGGATTAGGGGTGATTCTTACTTCCTTTGCTTCTTAACCAAAACTACATTTCGTTCGCATATCTTCATCGTCTCAGCACGCATGATTATTTGAAGACTGCTTGGGGTCCGAGCCACACAGAAGATTCATTCGGGTCCAAGTTGCTATTTTTCTCTTCTTTAGCCACCTGTCTAGGAAGGGTTTCGAATGTGCCTTCCATTTGTAGTACCGAGAGTTAGCATCCCTTTAACAACTGCTACTTCATTCTTATCCAATGTAAATCTTGAATTTTGAGAGTCATTGCCCAGCTGAATCGACCGGAAGCCACAAGTGCTGAGGTGGAAGTTTGTGAAACGTCCAGCCACAAGAGATCAAGCTCGCCTCGTCACATTTTCAAGAAATTGGGATTAAGCCCCATTACGTGGGAACGTAAGTTCAACTTCAGTTGCAGATGAAATCAATTCTCACAACCTGATTGAGACTGGTGTTACCTCTGCCGTCGCAGATGCGAATCTTGAAAGCAGATAATTTGGAAGATCGTTGCGTCTTCCTGCAAATCGCGGTTTTCGTCGGAATTATTTCAAGCCCCTGGCCACTGAGTCGATGCCGAAGCCATTGCTCTCTTGATATTTGGGCTAAAATCCGTCGCTTGGTAATGGGGAAAGGGCCTTAGGAATTGCTGCCTGGGCTGGACATGAGGATGAGGATGATGCGAGGTCGCTTCTGGTAAGAGACAGTCAAATACTTCAATCACTTATTTCTAATGTAATTAGTAGATGTCGAAGATCGTTTTGCTTGGATTTTGGATTTTTTGCTTAACCCCGCCCTCTTTTGAGTGTTTCAACTTCAAGTCTCTACTTTCTCCTTCGCCTTGGACAATGATCTACTCGAGAAATGTGTACTAACTTCTACTTATCGCCTTAGGGAAGCCCAAGCCTACTTTCACTCTTCCTGTACGAGATAGTTCGCGATTTTTTACTGGAGATGCTTCCGCTCATGCACGCAAAAATTCCATTCAAAGCAACAAACGGCAGAGTTTTGGGATTGATGAAATTGGGGTTGAATCGCTAAATCGCGGTACTTGATGGACATTACACGCAGCTGGAAGTCAATACTAGCCAGGAAACACATGTGTAACGCTGTCTTTTGAGAGTCAAAGTACAATCTCCCCATCGCTTTTGCTAGTATGGGAGTATGACGACCTTTTCTACCATTCAATTTGAGCCACGAGTCTCGTGACAGAAAATTTATGATTCCGGTTTCAATGCTAGAGATGCTCAAGTTCATATAACTAAAATGGAACCAAATGTGATTCTTGGGCAAAATCCAAAGGCAGGAGACCTTGTTATGATTTTGATTCAGGGAAGGTGCGAATCAAGTTTCATTGGTCACGCGCGCAAGAGACGGAATTAAGAACACCTATCGATTCCTCATTCGTTGATGAGGTATTGCAAATGCAGCCATACTTAAGATTCATCTTCAAAGATGGAGGATATGGTTGATGGTGATTTAAACCTTGGACTTAGAATCCGGTCGGTCCATCTTGCACGATTCGAAAGGGCGTACTATTCTGGCGATTAGCACCTTCCCCAAACCATTGGAATCAATCGCAGTTTCTAGTAACCGATGACCGAAGTTCTCGATTTTCGAGTCTTGATGTGTACTATTTTGACAGACATCTTTGGCAGTTCACCTCGCCATCTCAATACTGCTGAGTCACTTGATCCGCGTTCAACCCGAGACTTTGGCGATGCCTTATGCTGAGCACGAGCAACAGCGTGGATGCCACATGTATCGGCGGACCGGATACGAGAAAGTTACCGGGGCCGCTTTGTTGTGCCGCACAGTCCCGCACTCAGGGCAGGTTTGTTCCCGATCCGCGCTTACTGAAGCAATCGTGAGCTGCAGGAACGGCCGTTGGAAACACCCGGCGGCGCTGTACAAGGGGGCCTGCGACAGCATCATCGGTACCTGCATCCAGTGATAATCGGAAGAAACCCCAACCAACGTCTGAAGAAAGGTTTCACGCCTCATTGCCCAATTTTCGGATCTTGTGAGAGGAATCGGGGATCCTTCATTCGGAAGGAATTTGACCGCCTCTTAGTTTATCTCTCGAGGTGGTTTGTTATGTCATTTACTCAGTCTCGCTTGTGCCACTGAATTACATACTTCGAGCGTGAACATGCCTTAGTAGAGGGCTCGGTCAGCTGTGAAACACTTCCAGCCTCCAAAGTACGTTATTGACCTTCACGTCATTCGTTTTGAAGTGTGAAAATCCCACGTCAAGAATTTAGTGAGAATCTAGTGAGGATTGCTTCCAGAACACAGCCTTCTTCCAGGTCCTGCCCGTACGACAACCATGAGTTGGGGATCTGATACGGGTTTCTATGCTACAGTCCAGTCCCCTGATTTCAGTTCTATATTCTGAGGCGGACTTGTGTTCTGACCGAATTCTGCCTTCTCGCAACTTACTCAAACGCCCGGCACTGGCGGGACTTGGTGTCGGACAATGATATATATTCCTTCTCGATGTTGACAACAAAAGACATCATCACTATGATTCAAAAGAGGGTTTCAGATTCAAGGTATGGAACCCGACTTCATCATCAACACCGTTGCTCTTCAAGAGCCAAAGTAAAGGGTTCTGCTTGTGGAACTAACGAGCCTGGTGGCTTAAGTCTGGGCACTTCAGGGCATTTTCAGCGCCTACCGAGCTTCGCTTCAGGATTTAGAAAACCAAAGATTATTACAATACTTGATAATTATAAAACAACCATAATAAGGAAAATTTGATTTAAGGAGATTTAGAAAGATCAAAAAGCAATAATACTCCTTATCACTAAAAATCCTAAGATTTAATTATTTTTATTTTTGATCTTAGTTTGATTTTGGTATAAAATGCCCTGAAGTGCCCAGACTTAAGCCACCAGGCTCGTAATACACACCCTGCAGAACATTCGAAACATAATATGCTCAAAGTAGAAGTACCCTATGTGATAGCGGACATCTTCGAGGGTTTCTGTAGTTATGATCGCTAGAGCCATTAACAAGTAGTGCCGAAAGACGAAGCTGGTGTCGCAGGCTACGTTCATTAGGCTTCGAAAATTTAAAGCTTAGATTTAGGATCTAAATGCCACGAAGTTATGCGCTATCAAGACTGGGGCGAGACAGCAAAGTTAGCTCATCTGGTTAAGTAGCAATATTTCTGAATTTTTGAGTCTTTCTCGTAGAATGCTAGCTACTATCTTCTGGCGTTCAGACAAGTTAAACTTGCCACCAGAATAAACGACAAGTTTGGAACTTTGATCTATATTAGAGCTGTAGTCATTTTCTGAAATCTAGCTTCAGAGAAATGCAAGTCTCTCCGGCGCAGGACCAGTGCATCATTCTATGTGAAGTTCGTAGTACCTCGTAAATCCATTCTAGCGATGCACATGCATAAGACCATGTGGCGCTCTCACGGTAGACCAAAAAGGCAGCACTAATCATTGCGCATTTTGAATGTTCCTCTCGGCGTGGCACATTCAGAATTAGTGCCGCTGTTTCTGTCCACCAGGAAGCCCATCCTGAAAATGCAAATTCCCATGCACCCATGAAGTCGACACCTAGGTACTCCTTAAGAGTGCTGACGCTATAGAGCTTTCTCCACCAGGTCAGTCGGATAGGCTGACCGTGGCCGAACCTCTTCGCTTCTTTATAAATCGTTCGCCAGGGTTATAGTCGAAACGGTAACTGAATTGTGTCTGTCCTCGTACTGCCAAAGTGATGTAGAAGCAGCCTCTTCGCACTATCGCTGTCAATTTGGCCTGAAGGAAGGTCATGCTTGTAGGGACGATCAAACATTGAGGAGCCGAGTTGACAATTGCGTAAACATATAATGATATAAAGCTCGTTGGGACTCGTCTTTGGGGCCTCGTTCAATGTAGTTTTCGACTTCAAGACGGAGAAAAGAGGAATGGCGCATTAAACGGCGCGCGATGGAGGAGAGGTGGAACAGTCCCTAGTATAAATATTAGCGGTGCCATTCTGCAATCGCGCGATGAGACCTGAATGTCGATATACACTGTATGCTGTAGAGTAGCAAGAAGAGAGATATCCTGAGCATCTTAGGGGGATGAGAGCCGTCCATTTGGAATAGCTTCTCTGCTGCTGCTTAACAAGGACTGACCCTTCGAATTCGCCGGCCAGTCTTGAATCCATCAATATCCAGTATAGCCTAAGAGGTATATTTCCGCGCGTTTAAGTCCAAGATTTAATCTTCGCACAGTAGTTGTGGGGGCTCTCAATCTTCATTTTCCCAATTTGCAAGCCCCTGAGACTCAAATACGGATGTTGGGGCTTGCCGCTTCAGGAGGGAACCGGAAGCGCGAACAGCTTGCAGACTTTAAAATGACACAACAGTGAGAGCAACAAATGGCTTGTTAATAAGCTCAGCAGACAATTTAATTACAGTGCATGCGCGTCTCCATTTTTCGGGCCCCAGATGTTCCTGTTGGTGCCAACACTTGGCTTGTTTGTTTGTTGGTGGCGGCCCTTCACTCGCCGACCCAACCTTCTTCTTCAGACCTTCTGGAATCTAACAACCAACTGAGCCCATAAATTAAATGCCATGGGGGGATGCAATAGAATATTCTTCATTTATCATGTTTGAATCTTGCCCCTACCCTGCCGACAAGGGGCGTTGCGGAACTTTCACCTTTCCCACGTGTGCCCCTTTTTCCCACCTGCAGCGATGGCCACACTTTAACGCTTCTCCACACAAGGCTTGGATAAGCGACGACATGCTTGCTCAATGTGTCTCAATGTAACCAGCCTCACAAGGCCTTCTGGCCTGGGACTGGCTGGTTGCTTCCGGCACCTAAACTTTATCAGCAGATGACGCCCCCGTCACCTTCCTAGGGGAGAAGCCAAAGGGTACAGGTGGACATTGGCGCCTATTACCGCTCTAAATGCCGTGTGATACTGCTCATCACTCTTGAATCCTTGATCAATACCCCTCACAGGTTTTAGTACATCTGGGCAAGTATCCATGCCAGAAGTAATGCACGATAAACAAGCCCCGAGCGACGTTTCAACTTTTCTGTTCTTAATCGACAGAGGATCAGCACCCCGAACTCGCTGCGGCGATACAAAGTTCTTAAAATAAATCATGTTAGGGCTAAAAAGCTGCTTGACATAAAGTCAAGTGACTAGACAGTGGTAGCCACATTCCCGCGTGTAATAGTGCCCAACGAGCCCTAAACTTCGCCTCATAAGCGCATTTCAAATCAGCCAACGCCAGCAGGCTTTGCTGCAAGCAGTCAATTTTTCCTGAAGCAGCAATACGACACATACCCTGGTTTCCCTGGACTTGACATGAGCCTATTTATTAGAAATTTCATCAGAAGCCTGCGAAGACGGTCGAAGCAGGCAGGACAGGGAGACCACCAAGGTTAAATCCGATCCCTCTGATGTTTCTATAGGTGGCTTCGGTATGCAGGCTAGGGAGGCATGCCCTGAAGCCGAACGCTAAGGAAGAATAAGCTCTGTCAAGGCACAGAGTCATCATGTATGCCACGCCTTGATAGAGTTTCGGGTACAGCATGACGCGGATATGGCTTCGGTGGTTGGCTTTTGAGGGAGGCCGTGCTGGGGAGTCCTACTGTGCCGTACAGGAAGGGCCATTTGGCCCTTGCTCCTACATGGAACTGCGCAATTCTCAAGGATAGATAATATAAGTCTGCCTTTCATTGGGAGGATTGACATCCTATTCTGAGACAGTTATCCAAATGGTCCAGAACCGAAGAACTTGCCATAGTTATCATTGCAGATGACCCTCAAGGAGTGTGCTAGGGTTCGGAGAATTTAACTCTGAGTTTTGTTTGCCTTATCTGCTGTTACTGTTGAATAGTTTGATGACTTACATGGAATTCATTGTTCATGATTCGATGATTTTAAGGTTGCAGGTTTGCAAGGACTTAGGTTAGCATGGAGGTCAGGACTCATGTCGAATACCCTGGTGCCCTCGTGGCGCTCGCCTCAGTGAAAGCCCCATACTTTTTAAAATCTGACCTCAGCCTGTTGAGATTGTCCCCCGCCGGACCCCTGGCGTTTTCACAACTGTTGGCGCGACGGTAGGGCCCAGAAAGCCCCTCAACAAGCGCCGAGTACGGCCGAAAATGCCTTACAGACAGCATCAGCATGCCCAGAGTCCGAGTCTAGGATGCCAGGCGCAGTGGACAGACGATTTCTTGAAAGTATTTCCGGGTCGTAGAGGTCCTAGTTTCGGGTTCTCGTTGCGGAATTGGAATGTGAATCCGCCTCAGATAATGTCAGATTAGACAACGAGCACATGAAGACAGTTTTCGGTCTTGTTTGGTCTTTGAACGGAGAGTTTCTCAAAGGCATGATAATGAATAATTATACAAGGAATTTAGAAACGATTTCAAGTCGCCTATAGTGATAAGTCTGCAACTGGTATCTATAAATCTGCAAAACACCGCTCTGGTCGTTTGCCCTTATCCACATTTTACCACACTCGCTCAAATACATACCAAATTCCTCTTTTGAAATAAATATTTAAAGAATGCCGATTACCCAAAGTGTATACTTGAAAGAGTGAAATTGGGGCTAAGCCCCAGAAGCCCAACTGTTGTGTCGATTGCGTTGCTGCTCAAATATCATCTGCGCCTGTTGCTGTCTGTGAAATTCTACCTGAGAACTAGAATCACTCAATGCCCTGCTCCGAACTTGATCCATCGTGACGGTAGACACAGCCGATAACATCGGTCCTGTATCACTTTCGTGTAAACTTTGGCCCACACTATCCTTCTCGTCGGACCACGCTCGCTGTCTTTTCTGTCCTTGATTCCTGGACAAGAGGTCGTACTCAGAGAGGTATGAGTAGTCTTCGGGATGCATCTCATACCATTTCTTTTGTACGGCTTCTTTAGTCCATTCACTAGTACAGCCATGTTTGAGCATGAGCTTGGCGATGGCTGCCCATTTCGACTTCTCGTACTCTTCCCATGCCATGGTCAGAGCCCGCTCCTGCAAGAGCATTAGCATGTGATCCATGCATTCTGGGAGGTGAAGAACAACGGGCTGAATGAATTGGCACTACCTCAGTGTCTGTCCACACCCTGAGTCGTTCGACGAGTCGTTTTTTTCGCATTTGCAAAGCGGGAACCTTCATGATTTTGCCGGTTTTTTCGTTGAATTGCGCTGCGACCTCTTTCCAGGGGAGTTGTTCTGTGTGAGTGAGCTGCAATAGGAGGTGCTCTTCATATGTCAGGTCGTTCGATAGCAAGAAATCACCCTCAAGACCAGCTTCAGGGCTTTTCCTCTTCTTCCCAGAAGATGATAAGGTGCTCATGGACTCTATATACACTCCCTGAGGAGGTCCTTGAGAACGTGGAGTTGAATGATTTGATTGCAGCGAATTGTGTCCACGATAGATGTCGTTTTCTTGCTTGATAGAGCCCCGAATATCTGAGGGATTTGGCGCGATAAGAATAGGTGTCGCATTGTGAGCTCCGTAGCTTGAGTTTTGAGTTGGGGTGGGCTGACGAGAATGTCGGCTCTCGTTACTGACGCCACCAGCGGAGTGAAGTTTAGGACTGTGGTGCAGAGGTGGCGATGAGGTAGATGTTTGAGCGGATCCAGGTGTTGCGGAAACACCAAAAGAGCCCCAAAATGGTTCTGGGCATACATAAGGTGAGACTGGGAATGCGCTATCTGATGGAGATGATGCTTTATGCTTCATCGGCTGGTTGTATCTGGAGCTTCCAAAGTCGTCATCCTCGAAAAGATGGAAAGTAGGCGATCCACTCGTTGGCGATAACTTGATGGGTTTTTCTTTGCTCATGGATGGAGATGATTTTGTTGCCAATGAGTTTGATTCAGACATTGTCACAGGTGTGATCAGTGTTGAATCGTAATGCGCTGGTAAGTTGAACGACGACACCTGATTGGGAGTCAGAGATGTTCGTGGAAGTAAACTTATAGCAAAAGAACAACAATTCTGCAGACATACAGCACTATAAGGGGTGAGGTCTTGAGGGTTGCAAAGGGTACGCGCCGGATGCATCGAATAAATAGGCTCCCGCAGCGACGACATCTGTGCTTGCAAGGATTTTGACTCACACAAGACTGATAAGGGGTCTTGGAGGATCGGACAGGAAACACTGCTTGAGGTTCGCTGACGAGTTGGCAAAGGCGGAAAGTTGTTTGACTTAAATTCGAAGAATAAAGTTAATGCATTGACTTATATGAGGTGTGAATTTCTGGAACCCGTCCCCAAGATTGTCAAGCATTGACAAAATAATAGAGAACTGTCCGGGGGATTCTGCCTCACGGCGTGGGAGTCAAGGGTATATGCGACAGAGGAGCCTCGCCAGAAGATAGGGCAGAGGAATCATGATAGCGAGGACCTATAAGTTTATCTAAAACGGGGGGCACAGCAAGACTGTGCCATGGCCTCCAAACTGGCCTCTGTAGGTGGCAGTGAGGAAGGGATGGGTTTTTCATACTGGGGGCATATGCAAGTTTTAACCGCTTGGGATTTTGGTGGGAAGGCTGAAAGGAACCGATGGTGCGGCACTTGTTGCCGAGCATTAAAATGTGGTGGAAGAATTATAATCAGACTTATGACCGTGCGACTAATGCTAGGTACAGAGAATATCGCCCCCCGATCGCCTTGAATATACGCAGGCAGGCGCCTGTTTGTTGGTGTCAACCGAAAGTGGCTCCTGCGGGGATAACAACTACTGCATGGCACAACTCAGGGGGGTCGTTCCGGACCGTCGGCAGGACTGCCGCAGCACAACTCTTGCAACCTGTGATTGGAGCATGAATTATGAATTCAAAAAATGAATTGCGATTGAATTAGATGGCATCATGACAGCAGCTAGGCCCTGTGTGCACAATTGAAAAAGGAATATGTCGCAGCCGAAGGAATCCAGGATCCCAGGATGGTTGATGGTTATCTTGCAGGGCACATCTTGTGACCCCGATCAGCCCTGTCTGTACCTTGATCGGTGTGACGGTGTACCATGGTGTGGCCGGTCCAGGGGCACTAGGGCTGCTTCCAAATTGTTCTAATCCTGAAAGATGGGGACTTCCACTGGGAGGAGTGGAGGACTGTAGGCGACTGGAGGTCTGGGAAACTTGGAGATACGGTCTGGAGAACTGGAAGGCCGCGATCTCTGCAATTCCTGCGCCTTGCAGAGAGGGTGTGTTTCGGAGAGGGCCTGTTCTCGCAGCTGTAAAGGAGGGTCGGCCTGTAACGTGATTCGGCCGTGGACCCCAGCCACAGTCCCGACAGTCTGGTTCTTGGGACGTTTTGAGACAGGGTTGATTTAGCCGGCCTCGAATCAGAAGCTCAGAATTCTTCAGATTTCACACTTGCAGGGGCCATCGTAGCCGTCGGCAAATGAGAACGCCAGATAAACGCGCGCCTTGTGCAGGCATTGTGTGATTCCTTGTGCGTGCGCGGCACAGATTCCTTTTTAGTCGAATCATGCCCGCTTCTGAGAGGTTGGGAATTGACGCGTTGGTCCGTCTCTTGCCCCTATGTAGTGAGGTGCGTGCCGTCGACAAGGGCTTTCTACACCGTTGAAGACCGAGTGGCTACCCGAAGGGGATAGGAGTGCCAGCACTGGTCGGGGTCGGCATGCATTCTGGGACCAGTATTTCAAGCACCTGTTCGAAGACAGAGCTTGAAGGGGGGTAAGCTGACTCGCCTGTTTACGATGATTTGCGGTGCTTTTACCAGCACCGAGCAGTACCTCCGAATGATTTCAAAGCCGACCGAACAGTCGGGTCCGCCCCCTAATCCCATCGGGAGAAATGTCCAGATCAGTCGCAGAGCAATTCGATCGCTGGTCCCAAAGAACGCAGTGTGATGTGTACTGCAGCGCCCGCAGCAGTAGCAGTCAGCGCTTCCGGAAAATTGCTATTCGCAGACCAGAGGCACGACGACCAGAGCCCCGGAAAGTTTGAATAGGACACAGAGTTGGACACATTGTTGGATGAGGTTGGATAATCCGACTTTCAGGGCTTGGATTCGCTGCCCTTCAGCCCTTTGCGGCGTTGTCGAGGCGCAAGGTGAGATGAAACGTGCCCTATGTGTGGGGAAGCGATCTCGAGAAGCGCAGTTTCTAGCTAAGATCAGTAAAATACCTGTGAGATTTGCGTCAAATCGTAGTTTCCCCCAGATCGTCTAGTTTAGCACTCCGCGATCCGCGTTCGCTACTCGTAAAATCCACCACTTTCAGAATAGGAACGGAGTAAGCTTACACTACTGTAACGGGGCTAGGGCGGGGGGTGATCCTCTGCACGTACCAGCTTGAAGCTCGAAATAATCGTCCTTCGTCGTTTTCCGCATGTGCGGACATGCCGTATTGCTCGACTCCACAAGAATAGAAAATAAGGTCATGGAACATCGATAGACGGTCCATGGAGGGTTACAGTCTGCGCCGAATTGTGATCTAAAAAGTGGAACCCTTTCAAACAAGACCGAGGTCCCCACCTAACTCAAATCACATCCCTTCACATCCCTTCACATCCCTAGACGAGACTGAATGGCCCATGCTCAAATGGGGCCTGTCGATAATGGCTTTTAATTTGCAAACCATGAGCGGATATTCCATGAATTACCTATTCCTTGTCGGGCAATTTTGTTGGCAGGGTTTGAGTGGTGCAGCAGCCGCCCCTAGGGAGAATGACGGGCACCACCGAGATCGATGGCGGGGCTAGTTCGTGCTTCTTCCATCATCGCTCCGTTTCGAGTTTCTTGTCGACGTCGCGCGTCTATCAGCGGGGCAAGTCCCATGCTACTGTAGTATATCGACAGTGACTTATTGGGCGGAGATCTCTGCCAGCCAGCGAGACATCCGCGATGAATTAGCACACGCTGGCTAAATTGCCCAGCTGGCAATCTCCATGGACGTGGCCAAAGATCATTCGCATTCCAAGCATACTTTGGAGCCGGCCCCAGGTAGCAATACTATCTGCACGCTGGGAAGCTGAGCCCAGAAGAGACAAAGCTACCCCTCCAAGCTAGGCTATGAATTAGTTCGAAGTATTTTAGGACCAGGGACTTATTGCTAAAACTTCCAAGATGGGCCCAATCGCCCAGACATCCGGAAGAACAATGCTGCAGAGAAGGAAGAGGGGTTGTTTGGATGTACGGGGAATTGCCCATCCCTGAATGTGAGTAAGGCTTATTTGATTAACTCATACATCAGACGTCTACGAGGTCAGGACAGTGAGAAGCTCAGAGACTATTTCTGCAAGGCTTGCCCCAGCAAGTGTTGCGACCGAACAGCAAGGCTGAATTCCCAAGTTGTAAAGACACGGCTCGGGCGCTTAACCAACATTCACTCGCGGTCGGCCGCAAAGTGTTGGCCCAACCTGTGGTTTACTCGGGCATTGACGTTGTCTCCAAACAAGGCTATGGGTCTTCGAATCTTTCAACCGCGGTGTCATCTGGCCCTTGGAGCTATATCGAAGGTCAACTAATCCAAAAAGTTGGCGGAATGCCAGTATCCTCGATAGCAGGGCGCAGCGAGCACACGAATCTCGAAATAGAAGAATATGTCGATGAAGATCACCGAGTGTGTTTGTTGGCTGACAATAACAACGGTTGGTACCTTCCCAAATGGCATCAGATATCCCAGAGTTGACCGTCCGATCTGGCGGCGAGCCCATTAGTCCGCTCTCAAAATAAACCCAAGTCATCATGTTCCTCTATCTGCAACTTATTCCTTGTGAGTACTGTACTCTCGGAAAGGATGTGCCGTGACTAGGGCATCTTCTAGCCAGGGTTGATGATCGGTGGTCATGGCTGCCACGTTCCTAGATGTCTTCGAGAATGTGTACCTGGAAATTCTCACGTCAAAAACCCCTCCTCCGGCAGATTTTGAAACGCAACATGGTGTGATCCCACGAGTTTGAAGTAAGAAAGGATTGTCTGAGGCGAAGTCAATATGTAAAAATGAGGCTGACTGTGAGTGAATTAACGAGTTCGGGACAGATTGATGTGAGTTACCAGCCGCAATTCTCTAATGCTCCTTCAGTTCTTGACCAACTTTCTCGGTTATTTCCTTCCTTCAAACAGCTCTTTCACCAATCGAACTCCTGGGTAATCCTCATCGTGCAACTCATATTTGTCGGAAGCTGTTTCCATGTCGCGGAGAATCTTGATATGGGATCCGGTACGTATCAAGTAAATGGCATCGCATCTCTCACACACCTTCTTGTCGAATCCCTCGGTTTGCTCCGCTGCAAATATCAGAATTCGGAAAGAAGTGCAACCTGTGCCACCACCACGCGTTGTCAGATGTGACGGATTTGAACCATTTTATTGCCATAGTGATATGTTTGGACTTCGGCCCAGGTCAATGTACTTCCCAAGCTCCTCTGAATCCTCGAAGGAACGTAGGTGATATATACTGCAGCTGCTACCTCTTTGTTGTTGCATCTCGAGTATTATCACAACAAGAGCAAACAGACAGTGCCGCAAGTGTGAGTTAGCAACGTGGTCACAGCATGACCACAACCGCGGCCTTCAACGACCCCACGATGCTCTACCCCGCGTGATACAAACCCTCAATGATGCCTCTACCAAGACACGTGGCCTAAAGCAAAATTATCACTTTACAGGGCCGCGTTAAGCGTCAAGCGCGCGGGAGATCTCGATTGACCGAACCACCAAGATCGAGAGCACTAGAACATACTCCGTAGGCAAACGCAAAGTCTAGCGCATGCAGGACGAAATCCGATCAAAACCTTAATTAATTCAGTATTTGCTCGACGTACTCGGTGTGTTAGGCAACCTTGCTCACCGGGTCGCAAAAATTGTGATGGCTGTACTATATATGCGGCCCCAAATGCGACCTCCCTCACCCAAACTTCGAGGCGTGACTCTGCCACACTCAGGCCCCCAAACTGGCCGCCATAGTTCAGAACTCAGTAAAAATCTCGCCATAATTTGGAATGCAGCAACATACCATGCATACATGATGATATCCTAGGCAACTCCTTTCCGCACCGCTGGGACCTGCGGAGAAAGCAATATACCGCCATTCTGTGGACATTCTGCCGAGTAGCTTCACTTTTCAGCGATGGTCCCCAAGGCGGCGAGGCCGAGGCCACCAATAAGTCGGCCGTCTAAGCCCCGGGACTTAGAAGAATAGAGTCATGCCGTTGAACACGGTAGAAATCAGCCCAACTAAGATCGTCGAGACACGGTGTGCTGGTCTCCGGGGGAGACAGACATCGATCGATAGGCGCGTTTACGATGATGAAATTGCACATCCAGTGCAGTCATGCCCTTCTCTCCAACAATCAGACGGAAAGGAAATTCCTCCTCAGCTTCACTGTCGACTAAGGACGTCGATTCACCCTGCAGCAAGATCAAATGATGGTGATGCCTTGGCGAGTTGACATCCATGACTGAATTTTCCAGGATCCAATCTTGCTAACATGATGCAGTGAAAAGGAGAGCAAGATTGCCATCCAGTCATCGAGAAAAGAGCACCTGTCGCAGCGCGGTGTCCACATAGGGGAAATTCATCACCCTCTCTGTGCCAAACAACTACCGTCAATTTAAGCTTCCTCGCTGCGGATTTCCTCTTTAAGCTCCTCGAAGCGCGCGAGGGTGTGACGAAACCCTTCAATACGACGACATCGACAGGAAGGCGCCAGGGACTTCCCCTTGCCTCTCGCCATCGCACTGCTGAAGAATACAAGGCAAGGAAACATATGGGACTTCCCTTAACAGTTGTTGTTCTAATCATCTCTTGCTCCCTGAAACAAAAAATCGTATTGATCATTCACCCACAAAATCCACGACAAGCGCGACCCAAGGAAAGAAGAAGTCACGTCTCCGAATTCACCCATTCCTCTCTTTCTCCATCTCAACCTACTCACTTCCCACGAGCAAACTCCATTCCTCTCTCCAAAGTTGGAAAGAACAGGACTCCCTATTCCTACCTGCCCACTTCCTCTCTTCAAATCCAGCAAGAACAGTACTGACAATGCAAGACTCAGAAATTTAAACCTCGAAGTAAATACTCAAGAACCCAACGAAAACAACAGCGCAAACAAAAACATCACCAACCCCCAACCCAAAAGTCCCTCTCTACTTCTCTCAAACACGCGAAACTCTCACAAAGACAACGACTGGGCAATACCCAACTCCCCAAAACTCCCTCCATTCACAACTCACTCGAGCATACTCTCCCTCTCATCACCCACATAAACGAGCGAACGAGTGATCGAGCGAACACCACGAAATATATACCACCAGCTAGGCATCAACAAATTCCCCCTTAGCTCACCCTCAATCTCCACCCAAACACCTAAGCCCCTCTTGCGCATCATCTCACGACACAAAGCGCCCCCAATACCCGTCCGCGTTCCCGCATCCAATCACCTCTCTCCCCTCGCGCGAAACTTCCCCTTCCGTTTCCGTCTCGCAGTGCATTCCCTAATAAGTATCATGTTGCGACTTCTTCAAAGTGTTTCTTATATGGCAAACTCACAACCGCTTCCCACGAACACCTCTCTCTATGCCTCCCTCTCGTTCTTGCGAACTCAACTCATCAACAGTACACACCAACTTACAATGGTAACAGATACTAAACCTCAGATTTACTTTGTAATTAATCATTACGCAGTACATGACAAGACAAGAGTTGTTCAATAGCAGCCAAAATTCATTGCCAATGACTGCCGCGAAAAAGCTCAAAGGGTATTCTGTTCTGTACATAGCTCTCTCTTCCTTCATCCCCTCAATTCACCAATCTGTAAAGAGCAAAATTATACCATTATGTGTAGGAAAGCCCATCCATCCATCCATTCATCAAATATGGGCAGCATCATATCCCAACCCAGTAGAGCAAATTCGTATGTGCACACCACCTTCCTCTCGATCTTCATTCAGAGGGGAAAATGACACCAGGAGATGAATCCAAATGACCATGAAAGAGAGGGCAAGCGACCCATCATCATCATACTCCATCCGTCCATCCATCCAAGAAGAAGCGTAAAGATTCCTCCAGACCGGATTCGGAGGAAGCATCGTAACATATTCTTCGAAAATTTCGAAGTTGGGTTTCTACTGGGAGAGCCCGAACGCAGGTATTAAAGTCACCCATCTTCCGCCTACTCATCCAGATGCCTCGAGCTTACGGGTTCATCCATTCGGTACGGTCTGGCGGAATGCATCCCATCCAACGCAAAGAAACACAAGAAAGAAACTCCTCCAACTCCCAACGTAGCAGCCCCCAATAAGTGCGCCCCCAAATCCCAAGTCCAAAGACCAAGTAGCCTTCCGAATATCGTTGAAAGCCCACCGCCAAAACATCAGCAGCTCAGCTTACGGGGTCCAAAAATAAATCTCTATCTCATCTCACATCATCACCCGTCAGCGTCAGCATTGCTCTAAATCGTGGTCCCAAGCATCATCCCCCAAGCATCATCTCAACCAAGCCCATTGGCCTCCAAACCCTGCACAGCAGCATAGGAGTACGGAAAATCCACCAACCCATCCAGCATCCAGTTCAACGGATCAAACACCTCGTAATTGCTCTCTCCGAAGCCCAGCATGCCCGCGCTCGGTAGCCCGTGATTCGGCGTCACGCTGCCGGCGCCCGATTGCGCGGCCAGGAGCTGATTCGAGAGTTGGTGTTGCGAGGGCGGCATGAGCGTTGCGTCCATGTGGTGAGTTGATGAGGCGGAGGATTCGGCGGCGGATTCGGGATTTGTTGGTTTATTCATGGCTGCTGTATGGGATGTGTTAGAAACAGTGTTGTTCTTGTAGGAGCTATTGTGCTTGTAGAATAGGTGGTCTTTATTGAAATAAACAGGCTGTGCAAAGCAATGAGAGCGCGCTGGTGCTGGTAAATCAAAATAAGAATCGGATGCGAAGGGCGAATGAACATCTTGTTCTTGGGGAGTGCAAGCAGCGCTGGAATTATCATCAATGCAAAAGGGAGATTCTGGGGGCGTGAAGAAAGGGGTTGCATTCTCTGAGAAGACGGCCATGTCGTCTTGACTGACGATAGAGAATGCTGATTTTGTTGCCGTGCTGTCAGGTAGTTTGCCCTTGCCCTTGCAGGAGATTCTTGCTTGTTCGTGGTTCAACTTTAGAGAAGCTCTGGTGCGATCAGGCAACTTGCCCTTTCCCTTGGAAGAGTTTCTTCTCTGATCTTTGGCGAATGCTGGGGCAGGATAGTTCATCATACGGACAGGAGACTTTCCCTTGCCCTTGGGAGAGTAGTTTCCGTCATAATTCAACGCTGGGGGAGGAAGGCTCATCATCCAGTTTCTTGACTTTCCCTTCTTGGAAGAGAACTTTCGCTGAGAGCTAGAACCCACACCTCCTACGGCGGTGTATCGTGGACGCTGAGCCTCATAATGACGAGAGCTGACCTTCTTACTTGACGACAGGCCCAACTTGCCCATCATCGACGAAGGTGAATCATTGGCTGTAGCTGCAGCGTAGGGCCAATTGTCATTGCCAAAAAGCTCCTCTTCATCGCGAAGGCGTGTGGTCTCGTAAAAGATCACATTCTCCTCGATGGGTCGAGGACTAAACAAAGCCCAAAACAATTTGACCGAGAAATACTCAGACTCGTGGGTGGGAATAAAGTCTTCAGGAGGAAAAGAAATGAGGAGCTTCTCAAGCTGCTCGCGCTGACCTTCTAGATTGCCACGGCCGTGGGCTTGGTACTCTTCACGCCAGCGCCAGATTGAATCAAACACCAAGCTCATGCTCATACGACAGCGAACCTTAAGTTGGAGGCTGTCATCGATGATCAGCGGCGGCTCGGCACCAATATCATTGTCTCCCAACTGGTGTTGCTGCGCAAGGGAATTACGAGTTTCGAGGCGGGAGCCGTTGTACATCTGAACCATGAGTTCAGCGAGTCTCCAGGGCAGATCATTGTTGATCACCGACATGCTGCGAATAATTGAGATGGTGCGATGGAAGAGCTGTCTGCCTTGGTCAAAGTCGATTTGCGCAGCGAAGAACGAGCTCAAATGCTTTAAAAGCGTGAAGCAAGCAGCAATAATCATCTGGAGGATATAGTTGGTGGCATAACGCAAGGGGCTTCTTCCGTGCATGCTGGTAAGTGGCGTATCCTCTAACTCAAAGACGACTGTGAGAAAGGATGTGGCAGCACGCCAGAGAGCCATAAGGTCATCCATATATCCTGGAGTCGTAGACGAGTCGAAGAACGCTGATAATCGGAAATGTAAACCAGCAGCCCTGAGGTGGAGATTGACCAGAGGCGACAAATCTTTTCTTGAGAGGATATCAGCTTGGAGCGCACTGAAGTCGCGACGAAAGACTCGAGTCAAGGTGGCTCTAGTCGCATCACCAGCAACGCCACGAGGATCACTGGCATTGCTGTACATTTCCTTTGATACCTTGTCGCAGAATATCTGAATTTGGAGAAGAGCCTCAAGTTCTGGTGACAGCTTGAATGGCCCCTCGTCGCCCGACCTAACCGCCAGAGTCCAGTCATAAAGGGTAGAAGCAGGTTGTCCATAGCCCGTACCAAGATTCTGAGCCACAATATTGCAAACAGCCCAGGTAGTAACGCGATCATGCAATTGCTCTCTGTTCAAGTCGATCGAGACTCGGGAGAAGTCCTGGGTATGATTTGGGCGATGGAGACCAATTCCTGTCGCAGCCTTCATCATGATACCACCAAGAATGTGACTCAGGTCAGTAGACGTAGTGCTGGTCGGTAATGGCCATGTGCAAAGCAAACACAGCGCTTTAACAACATAGTGCGTATTTGGCACGTCCGCCACGGTGCTCCAGACTAATCGAGTTAAAGGAGCTGAGAGTGCGCCCAGTAAGGTAGGGTCTTTGATGTAGCGACGAGAGGCAACGGCAATAATAACCCAGAATAGAAGCGGATGTTGCTGGTAGTATTGGTCGGGGGTTTGCGCCGGGTTCAAGAAAGGCAAATAAGGATGGTAGCAGCTCCAGAACTCATTGAAGAGCTGGTCAATAGCTTCCTCTGTCAAGCCAACGCCTTCCAATTCTCGTGCAAATCGAGGCTGGTAGCCGCCGCTCTGCTTGAGGTGAAGCAAAGAAGAGACAGCTTCCTCGGAGCCCATGTATGAATTGTTATGCCTCGAGTAGACCCCATTGGCAAGTGGCGAGTGGATCTCTTCATGCTCGATCATATAGCCTTGAGCTTGAGCTCTCTGCAATTCTGCCTTGAGAGTTTCAATTGTTCGTTCCATCTCGGCCGTCTTGCTTCGCTTGCCTACTCTCTTGAAATTGGACTCGATTTTGCAAGTCAACTTCAATCGCGTACATCGATTGCATGATTGGAAAGGGTCCTGCTGGACATCGCATCGGAGCTGTAGACATCAAGTCAGTTTATATGTTCCAATTGATCCTATTGAGCTCAAGTTGCGACTGGAAACTTCTTCTGACTCACTTTTTGCTGCCGACACTCATTGCAAGCTCTCTTGACGCCTGGTTGACGGTGCGTACTATGTCTTCCGCCCTCATCTTCGTCACCTTCACCTCCAGTGCCTGGACTGCTCTCGAATTCTACGCCGCTTCTCTTTCTCTTGGATGAATTAGCTGTTCCTGGGCGCGCGCTCGTTGTCGGGCTGGCAGCCATTGCCGCTTGACTTTCCATCTCGGCGCCTGCAATTGGAGACGAGGGGGAGCCGAGCCGACTGTTTCCAATGCCGAGTTACCAACGACCGGCAAAGGTAGTGAGTTGTTGATGAGGGGGGGTGCCGCAGTCGAGAGATGTCCGAACGCGGAGGAGCGGGGTCGTTTGAGTAGTAATTCGTCTCTAATCAACACGCCCTTCTAGAAAACCGCTGCCCCTTTTAGCGTGGATGGCGTTTACTAAGCCTCACCCGCCCCGCCAAATTTCTGCAGTGAAAACAAAGCTTTGGAACTTTGGAGTTCAATGTTCCAAATTAATTCACCTCACTTTCCATTTAATTCAATCCTTCTTGAGCACGAAATTGGAAATCCATTCAACGTGATAGGCTCTAGGAGCTTAAAGGTAAAAAGCTTTAGCTAGCTCGGAAACCGTGCAGCCTGAGTCCTCGGACGCCGTTTCAGCAACACGAGCCTGGATTCTGTGTATTGCATCCGAAACTCATCTCCGATCAAGTCTCCGGTCGTGGACAGAGTAGCTTTCTATCATTGTTCCCCGCACACTTCAAGACGGCAATGAAGACCGAGTCGAAAAGACCGCTAGGCAAAGGCCCGCTCCGTAAACCCACATCACTACCATACAACGTCTCTTATACGGAAGCACCAGCATCAAAAGATGAGGTCTCAGTAAGAAACAGGAACGAGAAGAAGACTCCAGGTAGTTTGATTCAAAGAATGTACTTGTCTTAGTCACTTATTCGGATGACAGTTGTTGAGATCACCACGGAAAATGTATCTCAGCCATTCCTCAACCCATCCATCATTCAGCACCGAATCCAGGCCGAGAAACAATGGAAGATCGCGCAAGAAAGATCGAAGAAGCAAGAAACCGCTTCCACATCTTCTCAGGTGCCTAGGTGAACTGAGCAACCAAGGGAACACAGTCGGCACAAAAAGCGGCACTGAAGATTGTGGGCTTTGAATGTTCCACACACATTCAGAATCAGTGCCGCTTTTTGCCCACCGCTGAGCTGAGCTCTCTTCACGGTCACGTGGTCTGCCTTTAGACTTCACCGGAGGAGGTCCGGATTGCTTCCCACGAGAATACCTTGCGAAAACCTTAATTGTCACTTGGACGTGAGGTTTCCATGATGACCTCGTGGCGCATGCAGAATTACATCTTGTGGCGATCATGTGGTTTGGCAGTTTCGTCGATCTTAGTGAGAGCGCTGGGCGGGAATGTACCCCGCGTCGTAATTATCCGCAGCTCGAAAAGCACAGAGTCCTCATGACCCAACGAAGATGATCTTAAGTACCCCGCGATTCTTAGACTCGGCTTAGGAGGAAGGCTCCTTGGATCAATGCATGTGTGCGACTCGTCGGGTTCGTTGCCATGGTGGGGAAATCCTAAGAGATGTACTTCAACAGAAAGCGAAGTATACCCGTACCAGGATTTGTATGTACTTCACTACTTCATGTACTTCGTATGCCATACTCGCTCACATCAGACCTGAGTCGTATGATGCGCGTGAAATGCACCAGCGTCTGACTCGGAGTCATCCTGACTCGGAAGTTTCCTTCCCCAGACTGGAGAAATGCC